>OIXA01000357.1_pt1 | contig 66772 bp, 60 predicted proteins | sample 1587721 | NCBI WGS metagenome assembly OIXA01 (sample SAMEA3888900, study PRJEB22519) | human gut metagenome | biome: human gut; feature: human-associated habitat; material: faeces | place: Denmark | collected 2013 | reverse complement strand
AGTTGTTCCAGACTTGCGACATCGTTTCTCTTCATATCCCTGCTACTCCAGAGACTATCAAGAGCATCGACTACAAGACCGTAAACCAGTTGCCTAAGGGTGGCATCCTCATCAATACAGCGCGTAAGGAGGTTATCAATGAGCCTGAGCTCCTGAAACTTCTTGCTGAGCGTGAGGACTTGAAGTTCATCACTGATATCAAGCCTGATGCTGATGCAGACTTTGCCAAGTTCGAGGGTCGATACTTCTCAACTCCTAAGAAGATGGGAGCACAGACTGCAGAAGCAAATATCAATGCCGGTATTGCTGCAGCTAAGCAGATTAATGCGTTCTTTAAGGATGGATGCACTAAGTTCCAGGTAAATAAGTAATTATTCTTCCCATACATATAGCTCATGAAGGGTGCTTTTTCACAGAAGCACTCTTGATGGGCTTTTCATGTTTTTATTAAACTAGTCAATTTAAACGAAATATTATGGCAATAGTAAAACCTTTTAAGGGAGTAAGACCTCCTAAAAATCTCGTTGAGCAAGTTGAGTCTCGTCCTTACGATGTTCTCAATTCTGAGGAAGCACGTGCCGAGGCAGGCGATAACGAGAAGAGCCTTTATCATATTATTAAACCTGAAATCAATTTCGAACCTGGTACTTCTGAGTATGATCCTCGCGTTTATGAAAGCGCTGCAGAGAACTTCAGAAAGTTCCAGGAGAATGGCTGGTTAAAACAGGATGATAAGGAACAGTATTATATCTATGCACAGACTATGACTGGCAAGACTCAGTATGGTCTTGTTGTAGGTGCGTATGTAAACGACTATATGACGGGTGTCATCAAGAAACATGAGCTGACACGCCGCGATAAGGAAGAAGACCGTATGAAGCATGTGCGTGTATGCAATGCCAATATCGAACCAGTATTCTTCGCTTATCCTGATAATGAGGTGCTTAACGAACTTCTGATGCGTTATGCAGCAACAACACCGGAATATGATTTCATTGCTCCAATTGATGGTTTCCGTCATCAGTTCTGGGTTGTAAGCAATGATCAGGATATTGCCACAATTACAGCGGAATTTGCCAAGATGCCTAGCCTTTATATTGCTGACGGTCATCACCGTTCTGCAGCAGCAGCTCTGGTAGGTGCAGAAAAAGCTAAGCAGAATCCTAATCATACAGGTAAGGAGGAATATAACTACTTTATGGCAGTTTGTTTCCAGGCAAGTCAGCTTACCATTCTCGATTATAACCGAGTTGTGAAGGATTTGAATGGTCTGACTTCTGATCAGTTCCTCGATGCTTTGACAAAGAACTTCGAGGTGATAGATATTGATGCAATCAATGTGAATGTATCTGGTGATGAAGAGGGCATACCTTGCTATGAAAAGATGGCTATTGATGATGCTATCAGCCAGTTTGGCTTGGATATTCTGAAACCAGCAGCTCTCCATTCTTTCCTCCTGTATTTGGATGGTAAATGGTACGGTTTGTTTGCCAAGCCGGGAACCTATGATGATGCTGATCCAATCGGCGTGCTTGATGTGGATATTTCATCTCGCCTGATTCTTGATGAAATTCTGGGTATCAAGGATTTGCGTTCTGATAAGCGCATCGATTTTGTGGGCGGTCTTCGCGGTCTCGGTGAGTTGAAACGTCGTGTGGATAGCGGCGAGATGAAGATGGCACTTGCTTTGCATCCGGTTACTATGCTGCAGATTATGGACATCGCTGACAGTGGTAAGATTATGCCACCTAAGGCAACTTGGTTTGAACCTAAGTTGCGTAGCGGTTTGATTATTCACAAGTTGGATTAATGATAGACGAATTTAAGACTATATCAGATACGATAGGCGAGGGATATTACACCGAGAAAAGGAGTAAGTTTCTCGCCTTTGCTCACCATGTTACAACTGTTGACGAGGTGAAGGAAATTGTTGCCGGGTACCGTAAGAAATATTACGATGCCCGACATTGTTGTTATGCATATATGCTAGGTCCTGAACGGACAGAGTTCCGTGCCAATGATGATGGTGAACCTTCTTCTACGGCAGGAAAACCAATTCTCGGCCAAATCACGAAATCAGAATTGACGGATATTTTAATTGTCGTCATCCGATATTTCGGAGGAGTGAAATTGGGAACCAGCGGACTCATTGTTGCTTATCGTGAAGCTGCCATTGATGCTTTGGCTCATTGTGAGGAGGTTACGCAACAGATAGAGGAAATAGTAACCTATGATTTTACTTATCCGATGATGAATGATGTGATGAGGATAGTCAAAGATATGAATCCGCGTATCCTGGACCAGACTTTCGATAATACTTGCAGCATCAAACTTTCTATCAGAAAGAGCGAGGCTGAGCAGTTACGTTCCCGTCTGAAAAAGCTGTCGTTTGAATAGCAGATAGCTGACAGACAGATGAATAACTGCTGGGTAAATAAAAAGAGGGTGTGTTATAAGACTGGATAATATACAGTAATATTCCATCAAAAAGAGGGTGAATCATTAATTTATGATACACCCTCTTTTTGATGGTTATTTCTTTTGAGTTTATCCCTTTTCTTCCAATTCCTTCTGCAATCGGATGATTTCATCGCGATATTGGGCAGCTTGCATGAAGTCGAGGTCTTTGGCTGCTTGCTTCATCAATGCCGTAGTATTGGCAATGCTCTTCTCCAATTCTTCCTTGCTCATACTGCGAACAATAGGGTCGGCAACGAAGGCTGCACTTTCCGGTTCCACGTAAACGCGAGGCTTAGAACCCTCGGCTCCCATCGGAACAATCTTTGCTCCCTCTTCCTTGCTAGTAGGCAGAGCTGAGGTTATTGCTTTCACAATCTGTTTTGGTGTAATGCCATGGTCTGCATTGTATTTCAACTGGATGCTTCGGCGGCGGGCAGTTTCATCTATTGTTTTCTGCATGCTGTCTGTGATGTTGTCTGCATACATGATTACCTTGCCGTTCACGTTTCGGGCTGCACGGCCTGCCGTCTGGGTCAGAGAACGGTGACTGCGAAGGAAGCCTTCCTTGTCTGCATCGAGAATAGCTACGAGCGAAACTTCCGGCAAGTCGAGTCCTTCTCGTAACAGGTTGACACCCACCAGTACATCGTATACTCCTGCACGGAGATCGTTCATGATCTTTACTCGGTCTAAGGTTGCCACATCACTGTGGATATAGGCAGCCTTTACGTTGTGGTTGAGCAGGAACTCGGTGAGTTCTTCTGCCATGCGCTTTGTAAGAGTCGTAATCAGAACTCGCTCGTTGCGGTGTGTTCTTGTTAATATTTCGTCCAGAAGATCATCTATCTGATTCTCACTTGGACGGACTTCGATTTCCGGGTCCAGGAGTCCTGTTGGACGAATCAACTGTTCTACAACCACGCCTTCGGCTTCTCTCAATTCATAGTCTGCCGGAGTTGCACTTACGTAGATGGCCTGCGGAATGAGATCGTGAAATTCCTCGAATTTCAGCGGACGGTTGTCGAAGGCAGCAGGCAAACGGAAACCATATTCTACCAGGTTCTTCTTTCGTGCCCGGTCGCCTCCATACATGGCGCCAATCTGCGGGATGCTCACATGGCTCTCGTCAACCACAAGCAGGAAATCTTTAGGGAAGAAATCGAGCAGGCAATACGGGCGTTCGCCTTCGTGTCTGCCATCAAAATAGCGGGAATAGTTCTCGATGCCCGAACAGTGGCCTAATTCCTTAATCATTTCCATATCATATTCTACACGTTCCTTGATGCGCTGTGCCTTGATTCCATCTCCAATACTCTTGAAGAATTCTACCTGTTTAACCAGGTCGTCCTGAATTCTGCGAATGGCACTTTCCTGCTGTTCTTTGGTTGTTACGAAAAGGTTGGCTGGATAAATCTCGTAATCTTCGAACGAGGCAAGGCGGTGATAAGTGAGTGAATCCACTTCTTCGATACTGTCAATCTCATCGTCCCACCATGTTACGCGCAAAACATGATCGCTGTAAGCCATAAAGATGTCAACCGTTTCGCCTTTCACGCGAAAGTTGCCACGTTGCAGTTCTATGTCATTTCTAACGTAAAGTGCATCAACGAGTTTCCTCAGAAATTCATTTCTGTCGAGTCGCTGCCCGCGATGAATCTTGATGATGTTCTCCTGCATCGCCACAGGTCCGCCCATACCATAGATGCACGATACGGATGAGACAACGATGACATCCTTTCTGCCTGAGAGAAGGGCAGAAACAGCACCGAGTCGCAACTTGTCTATTTCATCATTGATGGCGAGGTCTTTTTCTATATATGTATCAGTCGTTGGCAGGTAAGCTTCCGGCTGATAATAGTCGTAGTATGAAACATAATATTCTACAGCGTTCTCAGGGAAGAAACCCTTCATCTCCTGATACAGTTGGGCGGCAAGAGTCTTGTTGTGGCTCAAGATGAGCGTAGGCTTCCCCACGTTGGCAATCACGTTTGCCACCGTAAAGGTTTTACCCGAGCCGGTTACACCCAACAACACCTGTGCAGGGGCTCCTTCAAGCACCCCCTCTGTGAGTTGCCTGATGGCTTGCGGCTGGTCGCCAGTTGGCTTATATTTTGATGTAATCTTAAAATCCATTTTCTTCCTGATTTCTTCTCAAAAGTTCTGTTTCAAGGTGCAAAATTACAAAAAAAACGCCATTAATCGTTATAAAGATTAATTTTTTACGAAAAAATGTATCTTTTCTTTTGATAATAAGTAAATTATGAGTAACTTTGCAGTTCAAAATGAGAATTATGAAAAAATTGACTCTTATTGCATCGTGTGTTGCATTGCTCTTGTCGAGCTGTGCCCACGAATATAACCAGGTATTGAAATCAGGCGATTATACTTATAAGTATGAGTACGCCAAGCAGAGCTATGCCCAGGGCAAGTATTCCCGTGCCATTCCTCTTCTGCAGGAACTGGTAACGATGAAGAAAGGTTCTACCGAGGGTGAGGAATGTTTGTACATGCTGGCTATGGCCGAGTATGGTATGAAGGATTATGAGACTGCTGCAGAGTATTTCAAAAAGTATTACTCTTCTTATCCTAAAGGTAAGTTTGCTGAAAATGCAAAGTACTTTGTGGGAGAGAGTCTGTATCAGAATGCTCCAGAGCCTCGTCTTGACCAGAGTACCACGATTACAGCCATCGCAGCCTTCCAGGAGTTCCTGGATCTTTATCCAGATGCCCGACTCAAGCAGCAGGCTACAAACCGCCTTTTTGCTCTTCAGGACCTCTTGGTTGAGAAGGAGTATAAGAGTGCCAAACTCTATTTTGATATGGGCACCTATTTCGGCAACTGTACCAGCGGAGGCAATAATTATGAGGCTTGTATCGTAACTGCACAGAATGCGCTTAAGGATTATCCTTACAGCAACCGACGCGAGGAGTTTGCATCGCTCATCATGAAAGGTAAATACGAACTGGCAAAGATGAGTGTCGAGAAAAAGCAGCTGGAGCGCTATCAGGATGCTGAGGATGAGTGTTATGGCTTTATCAACGAATATCCAGATTCAAAGGACCGTGCACTTGCCGAGAAGTATATTGAGAAGTGCAAGCAGTACGAGAAAGAGCATCCGGAGACAGCTCTCGAACAGCTTGGCAATAATGCCAATTAAAAAAAGCATATATAATAAGGTAAAAACAATATAATAATAGTACTATAATTATGGATTTCAAAAAATCAAAGGCACCAGTAAACACAGTAACTCGCAACATTATGGATCTCTGCGATGATACCCATAATATCTACGAGAGCGTAGCTATCATTGCAAAGCGCGCTAATCAGATTTCTATCGAAATCAAGCAGGAGTTGAGCAAGAAACTTCAGGAGTTTGCTTCTTATAACGATTCTTTGGAGGAAGTTTTTGAGAACCGCGAACAGATTGCAATCTCTCGCTACTACGAGAAGTTGCCAAAGCCAACTTTGCTCGCTACAGAAGAGTTTATTGAGAATAATATTTATTGGCGCGATCCTACCAAGACATCTGCACCAATGGTTCACGAGAGCGAAATTTAATATTCCTGAGCTATATGATACAGCGTAAACAGACATTATTTCTGCTCTTTGCTGTCATCGCCATTGCTATCTGTCTTTTCCTTCCTGTCGCCAGCATCGCAGCTAAGACGATGGGAGGAGACACTATGGTTTATAACCTCGGAGTGGTAGGGGAGACAGGAATGCAGATTTCAACTACTTGCGTTCCTCTGTTCCTTCTGCTCGCCGTTTCAGCCATCATAGCATTGGTAAACATCTTTTTGTACAAGAATCTGAAGCTTCAGAAATCACTCTGTTCACTTGCCATGCTTTTTGCAGGTTTATGGTATGTAGATTATATCGTGATGTTCATGGGCTTGATTCCTGTTCCTGAAGCAGAAGGAACGATGAAGTTTCAGTTTGCTGCTTGCCTTCCTTTGGTAGCAATCATATTCGAATGGATGGCAATGAAAGGTGTGAACGATGACATCAAACTCTTGAGAGCTGCAGACCGAATCAGATAAAAAATGCTAAAAAAGCATTTGAATATCGATAAAAGTTTGCTCAATTCAAATAAAAGTAGTAATTTTGCACTCGCTGTCACGAGATGGCAGCATAAAATTCAAACCTCATTATAAATTAAAATTAAGATTTAAAAATGGCAACAAAAATCAGATTGCAGCGCGGCGGTCGTAAAAGCTATGCTTTCTACAGCATCGTAATCGCTGACGTTAGAGCACCACGTGATGGTAAATTTACTGAGAAGATTGGTACTTTCAATCCTAACACCAATCCAGCTACTGTAGATTTGAATTTCGAGCGCGCACTCTACTGGGTAGAGACTGGTGCACAGCCAACAGACACAGTTCGCAACATCCTCAAGGGCGAGGGCGTTTACTTGATGAAGCACCTCAAGGGTGGCGTTAAAAAGGGCGCATTCGACGATGCTGAGGCTCAGAAGCGTTTCGACGCTTGGAAGAATGGCAAGGATGCTAAGATTTCTGCTGTTCGCGAGGGCGATGCTAAGGCTAAGAAGGAAGCTGCTGCTAAAGAGCTCGAGGCTGAGAAGAAGATGAACGAGGCAATCGCTAAGAAGGTAGCTGATAAGAAGGCTGCTGCAGCTGCTGCTGAGGCAGAGGCTAAGGCTGCAGAGGAGGCTCCAGCTGAGGCTTAATCTTCAACAGAATCTTCTTTTGAGATTTTAAAGTATAAAGGTTGAATTTCTCTTTCGGGAAATCCAACCTTTTTTTTATTTCTTTTGATTATGGATGATAAAAAGGAAAACAGTTATTTACATATTCTGAAATATACAGGATTGTTTGGCAGTGTGCAAGGATTGGGAATTCTTGTAGGAGTTTTGCGCAATAAATTTACGGCGCTCTTCCTCGGACCTTCTGGAATGGGACTGCTGTCTCTTTTCAGCTCAACGATTTCTGTTCTCAGTTCTGCGTGTAATTTCGGCATTCCTACAAGTGGTGTTAAATTTATTTCTGAAAAGGAACATGCTGCAGATGAATCGCAGTCCGAAAAGGCTGATATAGCCGGGGCGGTTCTTCTTGTCCGCACCTATAGCCTGCTTGCTGCATTTTTCGGAGCCTTCGTCTGTGTTCTTCTGGGTCCGTTACTCAATGGGTTTACTTTTTCCTGGGGCAATCATACGCTACATTTCATTCTCCTGGCACCAACCATTTTCTTCACGATTCTGGCTGGAGGTGAAACTGCTATTCTGAAAGCTACCGGACAGTTGCATGCGTTGGCGATGCAGGCAAGTCTTCTGGCTATTCTTCTGCTTTTGGTTTCGGTTCCGGTTTATTGGATATTTGGTGAGAGAGGTATTCTGCCCGTTCTGTTTATTTTGGCATTTATGCAATGGGCTCTGAATTTTCGATATTCCCGACGAGTTGTACGGTGGGGCGTAAATATGCGAAAAATGACGCTAGTTGCAGGTTTCCCACTTTTGCGACTTGGCGGGGCATTTGTACTTTCGGGTTTGATGGCTAGCGGATGCGAATTTCTGATTCGTGCCTTTTTGAACCAACAAGGCAATCTGGAAGTTGTCGGACTTTTCAATGCCGGTATAACGATTGTCTTTGTTTATGCGGGAATGGTGTTTTCGGTCATGGATCAGGATTTTTATCCCCGTCTCTCCAGCATTTCGGGTTCCAGAAAAAACGAGGAGTCTGTTAAAGAGCGCAATCTCTGTGTGAACCGCCAGCTTGAGATGAATGTCCTGTTGTTGGGGCCTATAGTAGCTGCTATCATTTTGGGACTGCCTCTCATTATTCCGATATTATACAATGCTCAGTTTATGGGGATGCTCCAAATGACTCAGCTTGCTGCTGTTGCCATGTTGTTCAAGGCGGTTTATCTTCCAATAGAATATCTCCCGCTGTCAAGGGGAGATTCCAGACTTTTTCTCATTCAGGAAAGTTTTTGTGTTATCTTGCTAATAGTCTGTGAAATAGCTGGTTATCAGTTAGATGGATTGAGAGGAGTAGGGGGAGGCATTACTGTGGCTTATGCCATAGAGACCATTGCCGTCTTGATTTTCAGCAGAGCCGTTTATGGTTATCGTTTATCCGCTCTTGGTTTCAGATTCTGTATTTTTCAACTTCTTATTCTGCTCCTGGTGTTGTTCCTGGTTTTCATGATCAGTTATCGTGATTGGCTTTACTGGCTGATTGGTGTTATCATTGTACTCATGAGCATATCGTTTAGTTTTAGGAAAATTAGAAAACTGGTTAGATAAGAATAGAAATACTGTAGGATAAATTATTTTCTCCGAAAGATAGAAGAATATCTCCGAAAGATAAAAAAATATCTCTCGGAGATATTTTTTTATTCCAGTAGGATATAGGGTTATTCCAGTAGGATAAATAAGAAAAAGCCTTGAGAATCAGCTGATTCTCAAGGCTTTTATATGTTTTGTATCTCTAAGAAATTACTTCTTGTTGATAGCGAGGTCGATAGCTACAGCGATAGCAACAGTAGCACCTACCATAGGGTTGTTACCCATACCGAGGAAGCCCATCATCTCTACGTGAGCAGGAACTGAAGAAGAACCTGCGAACTGAGCGTCTGAGTGCATACGACCCATAGTATCAGTCATACCGTAAGAAGCAGGACCAGCAGCCATGTTATCTGGGTGCAAAGTACGGCCTGTACCACCACCAGAAGCTACTGAGAAGTATGGCTTACCAGCAGCCACACGCTCCTTCTTGTATGTACCAGCTACTGGGTGCTGGAAACGTGTAGGGTTTGTAGAGTTACCAGTGATAGATACGTCTACATCCTCGCTCCAGTTGATAGCAACACCCTCGCGAACGTCGTCAGCGCCATAGCAGTTAACCTTAGCACGTGGACCGTCGCTGTAAGCGATGCGGTTAACAACCTTCAACTCACCTGTATAGTAGTCGAACTTTGTCTGTACATATGTGAAACCGTTGATGCGGCTGATGATCTGAGCAGCATCCTTACCAAGACCGTTCAAGATAACGCGCAATGGGTTCTTACGAACCTTGTTTGCCATCTCTGCAATCTTAATAGCACCCTCAGCAGCAGCGAATGACTCGTGACCAGCCAAGAAAGCGAAGCACTGAGTCTCTTCACGAAGAAGGCGAGCTGCCAAGTTACCATGACCAAGACCTACCTTACGGTCGTCTGCTACAGAACCAGGGATGCAGAAGCTCTGCAAACCGATACCGATAGCCTCAGCTGCATCAGCAGCGTTCTTAACACCCTTCTTGATAGCGATAGCGGCACCACAAACGTATGCCCACTTTGCATTCTCGAAGCAGATGCGCTGTGTTTCCTCACACATAAGATAAGGATCTACACCAACGCTCTCGCAAATTTCATTAGCCTCTTCGATACTGTTGATACCGTTTTCTTTGAGTGCGGCGAGGACTTGGTCCATACGACGCTCCTGGCTTTCAAAACTAACTTTTCTTATCATAGTGCTTATCCTTATTCTTTACGTGGGTCAATACTCTTAACAACACCCTGCTCAGCTGTAGTGCGACCGTAGCGTCCAGTAAACTTCTGAACAGCCTCGTTAGCATCCATACCAGCCTTGATAGCTTCCATCATCTTGCCAAGGTGTACATACTCGTAACCGCAAACCTGGCTATCCTTATCGAGGAACATCTTTGTGATGTAACCCTCTGTGAGCTCGAGGTAGCGTGTTCCCTTTGCAACTGTACCATAGAGAGTACCAGTCTGTGAACGGAGACCCTTACCAAGGTCCTCAAGACCAGCACCGATAACAAGACCGCCCTCAGAGAAAGCGCTCTGGCTACGTCCGTAAACAATCTGGAGGAACAACTCGCGCATTGCTGTGTTGATAGCATCGCAAACGAGGTCAGTGTTCAATGCCTCGAGGATGGTCTTGCCAGGAAGAATCTCAGATGCCATAGCTGCAGAGTGAGTCATACCTGTACAACCAATTGTCTCAACGAGGCACTCCTGGATAACACCTTCCTTGATGTTCAAAGAAAGCTTGCAGGCACCCTGCTGAGGAGCACACCAACCCACACCGTGAGTATAACCAGAGATATCCTTTATCTCCTTAGCTTGAATCCACTTTCCTTCCTCAGGAATTGGAGCAGGTCCGTGGTTAGGACCCTTTGCAACAACGCACATGTTGTCGACTTCTTTAGAATAAATCATATTCGCTAAATAGTTTAATGAATATAAGAAAATAATTTTCTGTTGTTACATTGTTGATTATATAGGCACAAAGTACCTACCTTTAAGTTGCTGCAAAGTTAATAATTTCTTTTTGAAATACCTATTTTTGTGTATCGTTTTTTATGCATGTTTTATATTCTTAGCTTAAAATGCTAAGTTGAGTTTACAATTTTTATAGTCATTATGTTTTGTATTTAAATCGCAAACTAAAATACAAGAGTAATGGCTTGAACGAAAATGCTGAAAATGTTTCTTTGCTTTGAAGAAAATTATTACCTTTGCATCTGTATGAGTGAACCATTAGCAGAGAGAATGCGCCCACGTATGCTCGACGACTATGTCGGTCAGCAACATTTGGTTGGGCAAGGTGGTGTGTTGCGGAAGATGATAGATTCCGGACATATCTCCTCTTTTATATTATGGGGTCCTCCAGGTGTCGGTAAAACTACGCTTGCGCAGATTATTGCCCATAAGCTGGAGACGCCTTTCTATACCCTTAGTGCTGTGACGAGTGGTGTAAAGGATGTGAGAGAGGTGATAGAGAAAGCCAAGAATGGAAGATTCTTTAATTCGGCTTCACCTATATTATTTATAGATGAGATTCATCGTTTCTCAAAGTCGCAACAAGATTCCCTGCTTGGAGCTGTAGAGAAGGGTGTGGTTACTCTTATTGGTGCTACTACCGAGAATCCTTCGTTTGAAGTTATTCGTCCGCTACTGTCGCGCTGCCAGCTTTATGTGCTGAAGTCGTTGGCACAAGAAGACTTGCTGAAGTTGCTTGAAAGGGCAATAACCGAGGATGAAGAACTTAAGAAGAAAAAAATAACGCTCAAAGAAACAGGAGCGTTGATACGATATAGTGGTGGCGACGCTCGAAAGTTGTTGAACATTTTGGAGTTGGTTGTTAGCGCATTCAATGAAGACGATATAGTGATAACTGATGATGTTGTAGTTGAGCGCTTGCAGCAAAATCCGTTGGCTTATGACAAGGATGGCGAAATGCATTATGATATTATCTCGGCTTTCATCAAGAGTATTCGTGGTAGCGACCCTGATGCTGCGCTTTATTGGATGGCAAGGATGATAGAGGGTGGCGAAGATCCTAAGTTTATAGCTCGTAGAATTGTTATTTCTGCAGCCGAGGATGTAGGTCTCGCAAATCCTAATGCGTTGTTGCTTGCCAATGCAGCTTTCGATGCAGTCAACAAACTAGGATGGCCCGAAGGAAGAATTCCATTGGCAGAAGCTGTAGTATATCTTGCAGCATCGCCTAAGAGCAACTCTGCATATCTTGCAATTAATGCTGCTTTGCAAAGAGTTAAGGAAACAGGTAATCAGCCTGTACCTTTGCATCTTCGTAATGCGCCAACCGAGCTTATGGCAAATCTTGGATATCATGATGGATATAAATATAGTCATGATTATGCCGGACATTTCGTTGAACAACAATATCTGCCTGATGGTATGGAGAATGAGCGATTCTGGCATATCCAGCATTCTCCTTCGGAAGAAAGACTCTACCAGTATATGAAAGGCTGTTGGGGTAAGAGATATGAAGATTAACTTTTTTAGAAATATTATAATTAGCTGTCGATAAGATAGTTATATCGTTATATAGATGTAATTAAAAGATGAAGAAAATAAAAATTATAGAATTAGACGGCTATGCTGCTAACCCTGGCGATTTGAGCTATGAGGTGTTTGAACAGCTAGGAGAGTTTGTGGTTTATCCACGAACCAAGGATGAGGATGTTGTAGAAAGAGCAAAAGAAGCAGATGCTATTTTAATAAATAAGGTAAACATCGATGGCGATGTTATGGATGCATTGCCAAAGCTTAAATATATTGGAATTCTTGCTACAGGATATAATGTTGTAGATATTGATGCAGCAACGAAGCGTGGCATTATTGTTACCAATATTCCAGCATATAGTACTTATAGTGTTGCTCAGATGACATTCTCTTTGTTGCTGGCTATGACCAATAGGGTAGAGTATTACGCACAGAACAACCGCAATGGCAGATGGGCTTACAATCAAGATTTCTGTTATTGGGATTCGCCAATGCATGAGCTTGAGGGAAAGACCATGGGTATTGTTGGCTTAGGTAATATTGGTATGCAGGTTGCTACCATTGCTCATGCTTTTGGCATGGATGTATTTGCATATACAAGCAAGAATTCTGTAGACCTTCCTTTAGGTATACAGAAGACAACTCTCGAAGGGTTGTTCTCTGTAAGCGATGTGTTGTCGTTGCATTGTCCTTTGACTGATGCTACACGCAATATTATCAATAAAGAAAATATTGCTAAGATGAAGACTGGTGCAATACTGATAAATACTGGTCGTGGACCATTGGTCGACGAGGAGGCAGTAGCAGAAGCTCTGCATGAAGGAAAGTTGGCTGGATATGGAGCTGACGTGATGTGTCAGGAACCACCATTAGAGGATAATCCTTTGATGAAAGAATCTAACGCTTATATTACTCCTCACATTGCTTGGGCAACAGTAGAGGCAAGAACCAGACTGTTTGAAATAGCTGCTGAGAATATTCGCTCGTTCATTGCGGGCAATCCTCAGAATGTAGTTAACAAAGAAGTACTTGTAAAGGGATGATGCATACAGATCCGCAGTTCGTGAATTACTTGCAAAATATCGTCGAAGTGCTTGGTACTATGGCTTTTGCAATGTCTGGTATTCGTCATGCTGCTGCAAAGAAATATGATTGGTTTGGTGGTTTTGTTTGCGGAGTTGCTGTAGCTATCGGTGGTGGTACTATCCGCGACTTAATGCTTGGTCAGACTCCTTTTTGGATGACAACACCATTGTATTTGCTATGTACATTCTTTGCGCAGTTTATCACGATAGCATTTGCTAAGCTGATGAAACGACTTGACAATGCTTGGTTTGTTTTCGATACCTTTGGTCTTGCACTCTTTACCATAGCGGGTATACAGAAAACATTGGCTTGTGGTTTCCCTTTTTGGGTTGCTATTATCATGGGTTGTATAACAGGTGCAGCAGGTGGTGTGATACGTGACGTGTTGTTAAACAAAGAACCTGTGATATTCCAAAAAGAAATTTATGCTATGGCAAGTATTGCTGGCGGATTTTTGTATTGGGGAATGATGGCTCTTGGTATAAATCTAGCTTTGACTTTGTTGGCTGTATTCGCTTTTGTTTGCGCCACTCGCTTCTTGGCTGTGAAGTATCATATATCGTTGCCCTTGCTTAGATTTGAAGAATAAATACATGTCGATTTGACATTCAAAGTATTATCAAAATATTAAAAGTTAAAAATAAAAAGGGAAATTGTGATGATTTTCCTTTTTTTTTTATACCTTTGCGCATTATTTATAAATTAGGTGGGAATGACTTTGGTCGTTGCCCATTATATATCATTAACCGTGGCTCACATGAGTGATGTCACCTTATTAACAAAAAGAAGTAAAAATGGCTAAGAAATTTGCCGAACACAAAGGTCTTGATTTGACCGCAATCAATCAGAATGTGCTGAGCGAATGGGAGAAGAACGATATCTTCCATAAGAGTATTGACGAACGCGAAGGCTGTCCACAGTTTATCTTCTTTGAAGGTCCTCCTTCAGCTAATGGACATCCTGGTATTCACCATGTGCTGGCTCGTGCCATTAAGGATACTTTCAATAGATATAAGACAATGAAAGGTTTCCAGGTTCATCGTAAAGCTGGATGGGATACTCACGGACTCCCTGTAGAGCTTGGTGTAGAAAAAGAACTTGGTATTACCAAAAAGGATATTGACAACAAGGCTTCTGAAAAATATATTAGTACAGAGCAGTATAATGCAAAGTGTCGTGAGAATGTGATGATGTTTACTGCAGAGTGGCGTCAGCTCACAGAGGAGATGGGCTACTTTGTAGACCTCGATAATCCTTATATCACTTACGACAACAAATATATCGAAACTCTATGGTGGCTTTTGAAGCAACTCTACAACAAGGGCTTGCTTTATAAGGGTTATACCATCCAGCCATATTCTCCAGGTGCTGGTACAGGTTTGAGCTCACACGAGTTGAACCAGCCTGGTTGCTATCGCGATGTTAAGGACCTTACCACAACAGCTCAGTTCCTTATCAAGGATCCTAAGACTGAGTGGACAAAGTGGGGTAAGCCATATTTCATCGCATGGACAACAACACCTTGGACATTGCCATCAAATGTAGCTCTCTGTGTTGGTCCAAAGATTGACTATGTAGCTATTGAGACCTATAACCTCTATAATGGTGAGCCTATGACTCTCGTTATGGCAGAGGCTTTGATAACTTCATATTTGAAGGCTGACCAGGAGTGCAAGGAAGGCGACTTGTTGCCATTCGATAAGGAGCATAAGGTTTGTCCTTGGCGTATCGTTGACCGCATGAAGGGTGCAGACCTTGAGGGTTATCATTATGAGCAGTTGATGCCATGGGTTAAGCCATGCGAGAAGGTTGATGCTTTCGCTCCTAAGTTTGTTACAGAATATGCATCAGCTCATCCTGAGAAGGTTTTTGCTTCAGAGGATGGTCGCGATAAGTTTGTTGAGATGGAGAGCAAAGCTTTCCGCGTAATCCTTGGCGACTATGTTACTACAGATGATGGTACTGGTATCGTTCATATTGCTCCTACATTTGGTGCCGACGATGCTAAGGTAGCTAAAGATGCTAATATTCCTGCTCTATACCTTATTAATAAAAAGGGAGAGACTCGTCCTATGGTCGATCTTCAAGGTAAGTTCTATGCTTTGGAAGACCTCGACGACAACTTCATTGCAGCTTGTGTAAATAAGGAAGCTTATTCACACCACGCAGGCGACTATGTGAAGAATGCTTACGACCCACAATTTAATGTTGATGGTGTTTGGGACAAGAAGGCTTCTGATAAGGCTGAAGACTTGAATATCGTGCTCTGCTACGAGTTGAAGCAGGAAGGCAAGGCTTTCAAGAGCGAGAAGCACGTTCACAACTATCCTCACTGCTGGCGTACTGATAAGCCAATCCTTTATTATCCATTGGACAGCTGGTTTATCAAAGATACTGCACGCAAGGAGCGTATGGTAGAATTGAATAAGACTATCAATTGGCAGCCAGAGTCTACAGGTACAGGTCGTTTCGGCAACTGGCTTGAGAACTTGAACGATTGGAACCTCTCTCGTTCTCGTTTCTGGGGTACTCCATTGCCAATATGGCGTGACGAAAACCGTGGCGAGAAGTGCATCGGTAGCCTTGAGGAATTGTATGCTGAAATAGAGAAGGCTGTTGCGGCAGGCGTTATGAAGAGCAATCCTATGAAGGATAAGGGCTTCGTTCCTGGCGACTACAGTAAGGAGAACTATGATAAGATAGACCTCCATCGTCCATATGTCGACAATATCGTTTTGGTAAACGAAGAAGGAAAGCCAATGTATCGTGAGAGCGACCTTATTGATGTTTGGTTCGATTCTGGTTCTATGCCTTATGCTCAGCTTCACTATCCATTCGAGGGTGAGATGGCTCGTGGCACAGAGGCTGAGCGCGATGCTCTTATCCATAGCACTTACGAAGGATATGCTATTCCTCCTAAGTTCTATCCTGCCGACTTCATCAACGAGGGTGTTGACCAGACACGTGGATGGTTCTTCACTTTGCATGCAATTGCTACAATGGTATTCGATAGTGTAGCCTTTAAGAATGTAATTTCTTCAGGTCTCGTTCTCGATGCTAAGGGCAACAAGATGAGTAAGCACGTGGGCAACGTTGTTAACCCATTCGACATGATACATAAGTATGGTGCTGATGCAGTGCGTTTCTATATGATGACCAACTCTGAGCCTTGGGATAACCTGAAGTTCGATGCTAATGGTGTTGACGAGGTTCGCCGTAAGCTCTTCGGTACATTATATAATACATATAGCTTCTTTGCACTCTATGCTAATGTAGACAACTTTGATGTAGAAACTCCACAGGTAGACTTCGCTAAGCGTCCTGAGATTGACCGTTGGATATTGTCATGTCTGCAGACTTTGATTAAGAAGGTTGATGCAGAGCTCAAGTCGTACGATCCTACACGTGCTGGTCGTCTTATTGACAACTTCGTTAACGACGACTTGTCAAATACCTACGTTCGTCAGAGCCGTAAGCGCTTCTGGGGTAAGGAAATGAGCGACGACAAGCTTTCTGCTTATCAGACTCTCCATACCTGTCTGCTTACTGTAGCTAAGCTTTTGGCTCCATTTGCACCATTCTATAGTGATCAGCTTTATCATGATCTTGGTGGTGATATGACAAGTGTACACCTTGAGAACTTCCCACAGGCTAACGAGGCGTTTATCAATACCGACCTTGAGGAGCGTATGGAGATTGCACGTAAGATTACATCTATGACTCTTGCTCTTCGTCGTAAGGTTAACATCAAGGTTCGTCAACCTCTGCAGCAGATTATGATACCTGCTGTATCGGCTGAACAAAAGGCTCAAATCGAAGCTGTTAAGGATTTGATTATGAGCGAGGTAAACGTTAAGGAACTTAAGTTTGTTGAAGGCGAAGATATCCTTGTTAAGACCGTGAAATGTAACTTCCGTACTATGGGTAAGAAGTATGGTAAGCTCATGAAGGGTGTAGCAAATGTGATGTCTAACCTTGATCAGCATCAGATTTCACAGCTTGAGAAAGAAGGCTCACTTTTTATTAATGTAGAGGGTCAGGATCTTGTTGTTGATGCTGCTGACGTTGAAATCATCAGTCAGGATATTCCAGGCTGGCTCGTAAGCAACGATGGCAATGTGACTGTAGCTCTTGAGGTAGAACTCACCGATGAACTTATCAAGGAGGGTACTGCACGTGAACTTATCAACCGCATTCAGAACCTTCGTAAGGATACCGGTCTTGAGATTACTGATAGAATCAAGGTTACAGTAGCTCCTAATGAGCAGACTGATGCTGCTATTGAAGCTTTCGCTGACTATATTAAGGGTCAGGTGCTTGCTGATGATATCATCATTGCAGAAAATGATGGTGTGATTGATAAGTTTGATGTAAACATCACTATCGAGAAGATTTAAACCAAATTTCCACGAGCGAACAAGTTTATGACCATTATGGTTGTTGACTTGCTCACTCGTTTTAAGATAGAAACAGTATTTACCTAAACGAGTGTCTTTAAAAAATTATTTAACTTAAACTTAAAACAATTGTATTATGCCAGACAAGAAACGTTATAGCGATGAGGAGTTGGAGGAATTCCGACAGATCATCAATGAGAAACTGAGGTTAGCTCGTCTTGACTATGAAGATATGATGAAGCAGCTTACTAATGCCAATAGCAATGATGTAATTGATACATCACCAACATATAAGGCATTGGAAGAGGGTAGTCTCGGACAGTCAAAGGAAGAACTCATGCAATTGGCGCAGAGACAGCAGAAGTTTATCAATGCTCTTGAAGCTGCCTTGGTGAGAATCGATAATAAGACCTACGGTGTTGACCGTATGACAGGCGAACTCATTCCAAAGGAACGTCTGCGTATCGTACCTCATGCTACACTTAGTGTGGCATCTAAGAATGCACGTAAGTAAATGAAAAAAGAATTTATGACTGACGGAAGGCTCGCCTGGATAATCATCGTCGCAATACTTCTTATTGACCAAATCATCAAGATAGAAGTGAAAACAACGATGTGTCTTGGTGAGTCTATTCGTCTAACAGATTGGTTTTATATTAATTTCATTGAGAATAAGGGTATGGCATACGGCATGTCGTTTATGCCAAAAATACTGTTAAGTACATTGCGTATCATTGCCATCTGCTTTATTAGCTGGTATATTAGTCTTGCCATTCGCAAAAAGGCTCGTACGCTATATGTCGTATTGCTTTCGATGATTGTTGCTGGTGCTGCTGGCAATGTTATCGACTGTATGTTTTATGGACTTATTTTCAATTCTTCTTCACCTTATTATATATCTTACTTTGTGCCTTTTGGTACCGGTTATGCAGACTTCCTTATGGGCAAGGTGGTAGATATGTTTTATTTCCCACTTATCGTAACCACATGGCCTGAATGGGTTCCTATGGTTGGCGGTAATGATTTCATATTCTTCTCACCAGTGTTCAACTTTGCTGATGCTTGCATTAGTGTTGGTGTGGTGATGATGCTTTTGTTCTGCCGCAAGGATATGGAGGGTATAGGAAAAACTCTTCGTGAAGGAGTAAGAAACTTGGTTAATAAAAAGAAACAGTAAAACGAATGAATAACAAATCATTGATACATAGCTTGGTGGCTTTTGTAGCCTTGATGCTTATTGTTGGTTGTAAGCCTGGCGTGCCAAGCGAGATTATACAACCCGACGATATGGAGGATATATTGTACGACTATCAGTTGGCTGATGCTATGGCGCAGCAGTCAAGTGATTATGCGTATAACCAAGTGTTGTATCGTGAAGCCGTTTTTAAGAAATATGGTATAACATCTGCAGAATTCGACTCTTCGATGGTGTATTACACTCGTCATACCGAATCGCTTCATAAGATTTATGAGAATATAGCAGAGCGATTGCGTAATGAGGCTTTATCTCTTGGTGCTTCAGAGAGTGAGGTAAATAGATATTCTTCTATTTCATCTAATGGCGATACCGCCAATGTGTGGAATGGAAGCAAGTCGATATTGCTCATGCCTACAGCTCCATATAATGTTTCTTCGTTTGATATCTTAGCTGATACTACATACCATGATGGCGACAGCTTCTTGCTGACATTCCGTTGCAACTATATCTTCCAAGAAGGAATGCGTGATGGAGTAGCTTTATTGGCTGTTCGTTATGCTAATGATAGTGTAGCTACACGTGTCACCCATATGCCTTCGTCAAACGACTATACTATTCGTATTGATAATACCATAAACCAAGGTATTAAGGAGGTGAAGGGCTATTTCTATCTTGGTCCTGGATCTAGTGACGATGCAAAGACTACATTAAAGCTTCTTTCGGTTTACGATATCCATCTTGTTCGTATGCGAGCTTCTACAAAACCTAATGGTAGCGAGAATGATATGGATAAACCTGCAGGTTCAGATACGCTAAATACGCACAATGGTAAGCTAGAGACGACACAAGTAAATACTACTTCAGAACCTCAGAAGCTACCTGAGCAGTTTAAGCAAAACATTGATCAGCCTGAGGCGATAAAGATGAAGAAGCCTGTAAGAATGTTGGAGCCACAAAAGATGACTTTGCAGCAGAGATAACTCTCTTTGCTTTATTCTTGACGTTATAAATATCATTAATATAATAATCCTTTTAAAAAAAGATACTATGCTAACAGTAGACGAATTAGAAGACAAATTGATAGAACTCGCTTTTGCTGAGGATATCGGTGATGGTGATCACACCACTTTGTGTTGCATTCCTGAGGATGCAATGGGTAAATCACACTTGTTGATAAAGGAAGATGGTATTCTTGCCGGCGTTGAGTTGGCTAAGAAGGTGTTTGCTAAGTTCGACCCAACTATGCAGGTTGAGGTTCTTATCAACGATGGTGCACATGTCAAGGTTGGCGACATCGCAATGGTAGTAACAGGAAAGGTGCGCTCACTTCTTCAGACAGAACGCTTGATGCTTAACATCATGCAGCGAATGAGTGGTATCGCTACTATGACTAATAAATATGTAGAACTTCTCAAGGGTACAAAGACTCGTGTTCTCGACACTCGTAAGACTACTCCAGGTCTTCGTATGCTTGAAAAACAGGCTGTGAAGATTGGTGGAGGTACCAACCATCGTATTGGCTTGTTTGATATGATTCTTCTAAAGGACAATCACATTGACTTTGCTGGTGGTATTGCAAACGCTATTGATCGTTGCCACAACTATCTCAAAGAAAAGAACCTTGATTTGAAGATAGAAATAGAGGTTCGCAACTTTGATGAATTGCAGCAGGTGCTCGATAAGGGTGGTGTGAACCGTATCATGCTCGATAACTTCTCTGTTGCTGACACCAAGAAGGCTGTTGACATCATTGCAGGACGATATGAAACAGAATCAAGCGGCGGTATCACTTTCAATACTATTCGTGGATATGCTGAACAAGGTGTTGACTTTATATCTGTAGGCGCTCTCACACATTCTGTTAAGGGACTCGATATGAGCTTCAAGGCTTGCGAATAAGTAAGTGAAGAATAAAGAGTGAAGAACGAAGAATTCTAAAGTTCTTAAGATAATGAAAATAAATAAGAATATCGTTGCGGCGGCTCTTGTAGCTGCCGCTTCTTTTAGTGCCTTCGAAGCCGAAGCATGCACTAATTTTATTGTCGGCAAGAAAGCTTCTGCTGATGGTTCGGTGATGTGTACTTACAATGCCGACGATTATGGTATGTTTATCAATCTTTGCCATTATCCTGCAGCCAAGCATTCTAAGGGTGAAATGCGTAAGGTTTATGATTGGGATACCAATAAATATTATGGTGAGATTCCTGAGGCTGCCGAGACATATAATGTAATAGGTAATATAAATGAATACCAGGTTACTATTGGCGAAACAACCTATGGCGGTCGTGAGGAAATGGTTGATACTACAGGTATCCTCGACTATGGTTCGCTCATCTATATAGCTTTGCAGCGTTCAAAGACTGCACGCGAAGCTATACATGTGATGACAACTCTTGCCAATACCTATGGATATAATAGCGAAGGCGAAACATTCACCATCTGCGATCCTAACGAAGCTTGGATTATGGAGATGATGGGCAAAGGTCCTGGTTCAAAAGGTGTGGTATGGGTAGCCATTCGTATTCCTGATGATGCAATATGTGCTCATGCTAACCAAAGCCGTATTGGTAAGTTTAATATGAAGGACAAAGAGAATGTTCTCTATTCGAAAGATGTAATCAAGTTTGCTCGCAAGCAGGGCTGGTTTACAGGTAAGGATGCTGACTTCTCTTGGAAGAATATTTATGCAAAGCCAGATTTCTCAGGTCGTCGTTATTGCGATGCTCGAGTATGGTCGTTCTTTAATCATTATAAAGATATGTCGAAATATCTTCCTTGGGCTCTTGGCAAGGATGAGAATGCAGAGGATATGCCTTTGTGGATAATTCCTAATCGTAAGGTGTCGGTGCATGATTTGGAAAACGACATGCGCGACCATTATGAGAATACTCCTCTTGCTTTAGATTCTACCAGTATTGGTGGTGGTATTTGGCAGATGCCATATCGTCCAACTCCACTGGAGTTTACCGTAGATGGAAAGAAGTATTTCAACGAGCGTCCTACATCTACTCAGCAAACAGCCTTCTCGTATATAAGTCAGATGCGTTCTTGGTTGCCTCGTGAGATAGGTGGCGTATTGTGGTTTGGCAATGACGATGGTAATATGGTTGCTTATACTCCTGTTTATTGTTGCTCTACAGTTCAGCCTAAATGCTACAACACTCCTGGTGCTGATGCTTTGAATTTCTCTATGGATAATGCTTATTGGGTTTGCAACTGGGTTAGCAATATGGTATACCCACGTTATTCTATGCTCTTCCCTAATTTGAAGGAAGTTCGCGATAGTCTTGAACGTAGCTACTTCGAGTTGCAACCACAAGTAGAGGCTAAGGCTGCACAACTATATGCAGTAAGCCCTGCTAAAGCGCAGAAGTATCTCAACGACTACACCATTGAAAAAGCTCAACAGATGTTGGCACGTTGGCGCCAGTTGGCAACATGTCTTATCGTTAAGTACAACGATATGACAGTGAAGCCTGAAAAGAATGGAAAGTTCGTTCGTACACCTGAAGGTATTGGTGCACGTGTTTCTCGTCCTGGATTCCCAACACCATTTGCAAAGCAATTGGTAAAGCAGACAGGTGATAAATATGCTTGTCCAGAGTAGGGGAGATATTCCTACAAATTTTTAGAATCTAATTATTTATACTATAAATTGTATGCTCAAGGAGCCAAAGAGACCTACTCTTTGGCTCTTTATTTGTAAAAAACGCCTATGAATACGGTTTGTGTAGCAAAAAAGAAGAAATAATTTTAGATTATTAAAATAAAAGTTGTACCTTTGCGTTAGAATAAACCAACACTAACAAAAATATCATCTATGAAACAGACAATTCTTGTCACAGGTGGAACTGGTTTTATCGGTTCTCACACTACAGTTGAACTTATTGAAGCAGGTTATGAAGTAGTTATTGTCGACAATCTTTCAAACTCTAAAATCGAAGTACTCGATGGTATAGAGAAGATTACAGGCGTACGTCCTGCATTCGAACAGGTAGACCTTCGCGATAAGGCTGCTACAGAAGTTGTATTCCAAAAATATCCAAAGATAGAGGGAATCATACATTTTGCTGCAAGTAAAGCTGTAGGTGAAAGTGTTCAGAAGCCTTTGCTATACTATCGCAATAATATCGTTTCGCTCATCAATCTTCTTGAGCTTATGCCACAGTACAATGTTAAGGGAATTATCTTCTCAAGCTCTTGTACAGTATATGGTCAGCCAAAGCCTGAGAACTTGCCTGTAACAGAAGAGGCTCCTCACCAGAAGGCTACTTCTCCTTATGGCAACACCAAGGAAATCAACGAGCAGATTATCTACGATTATATTCATAGTGGCGCAAATATCAAGAGCATCGTTTTGAGATACTTCAATCCTATTGGTGCACATCCATCGGCACTCATTGGTGAGTTGCCAAATGGTGTACCAAACAACCTTATCCCATTCGTTACACAGACAGCTATGGGAATCAGAAAGGAACTTACTATTTTCGGTAACGATTATAATACTCCTGACGGAACATGTATCCGTGACTACATCTATGTAGTAGACCTCGCGAAGGCTCACGTAGCAGCTATGGCTCGTGTACTTGACAAGGAAACCGACGCTATAGAATACTTCAATATAGGTACAGGTAAGGGTAATTCTACTAAAGAGATTGTTGATGCTTTCGAAAGAGCTACAGGTGTTAAGCTTAATTGGAAGTTTGGTCCTCGTCGCGAGGGAGATATCGAAAAGATATGGGGCAATGTAGACAAAGCCAACAATGTACTCGGCTGGAAGGCTGAAGCTAAACTCGAAGATGTTTTGGCAAGTGCATGGAAATGGCAGGTTAAGCTCCGTGAAGACGGCATAATGTAATTGTTGGTAATATTATTGAATACCAATAATTATTAAGATATAACGGTGTGGTCGAAAGGCCAAATCCGTAAATTTGTGTTTGTGTTGTTGTTATCCCTCGACGTGAGTCGGGGGATAATTTTTTAGTATATATGAGTGCGTATTGTTAATTAAATATAAACATAAGTTCTTTAATATTAATAAAGAATGCTAACTACAAAAAAAATATTAACTTTGCAACCGCTTTCACGAGTTGGAAGCATTAAATTCAAACCTAATTAAAAATAAATTAATTTAAAATGGCAACAAGAATCAGATTGCAACGCGGCGGTCGTAAGAACTATGCTTTCTATAGCATCGTTATCGCTGACGTAAGAGCACCACGTGATGGTAAATTTACTGAGAAGATTGGTACTTACAATCCTAACACCAATCCTGCAACCGTAGATTTGAATTTCGATCGTGCTCTCTATTGGGTAGAGTGCGGTGCGCAGCCTACTGACACAGTTCGTAACATCCTCAAAGGCGAAGGCGTTTATATGATGAAGCACCTCCGTGGTGGTGTTAAGAAGGGTGCTTTCGATGAGTCTGCTGTACAGGCTAAGTTCGATGCATGGAAGGCTGGCAAGGACCAGAAGAACAACGCAGTTAAGGAATCTGTAGCTAAGGCTAAGAAAGATGCTGCTGCTAAGGAACTCGAGGCTGAGAAGAAGATCAACGAGGCTATCGCTCAGAAGGTAGCAGAGAAGAAGGCTGCTGCTGCAGCTGCTGCAGCAGAGGCTGCCGTTGCTCCTGCAGAGGAAGAGGCTCCAGCTGAGGCTTAATTCTAAGTTCTTCTTACTGGACTTCTAAAGTCGAGTTGAAAAAATATATAGGCTGTTAGGTTTTATCTAGCAGCCTATATTGTTTTATGCAACTAATAACGCTTTACTTCACTTCTGTTATATTAAATTGTAAGTAGATGCAGTCTATACTAGTAGAGCATAAAAAAGGACATGCACCATGATTGGTACATGTCCCTCCGATTGAAAGTTCTTGTTTAAGGTTGTTTTCCTGTTATTTATTATCAGTTGTATCTTCTTTCATAACACCTTCAACATACAAGCGTGTCATTTCTGGATTTCCGTTTGTACGAACGGTGATAGTCTTCTTGAAGTGACCAGGGAACTTACCCTTACCATTATAGGTGATTTTAATCTGTCCCTTTTTTCCTGGCATTACAGGAGCCTTGGTGTAGGCTGGTATTGTACAACCGCAACTTGCAAAAGCTTGATTGATAATCAGCGGAGCACTTCCTTCATTGATGAAACTAAACACACATTCTTGTACTGGTGCATTCTCAGAGAATGTTCCGAAGTCGTGCGAAACTTTATCGAACTTAATCTTTGCTTCGCTCTGTTGTGCCATTGCCATTGTAAAACATGAAATGAGCAGTATGGCGATAGTTACAATCTTTTTCATTTTTCTAAGTTTTAATCTAATAGTTTTACCTATTTGACGTGCAAAGTTATAAAAAGTTTATAACATCGTGCGATTATCACCTCTGGTTTTAGAAAATTTAACCGATATACCTTTATTATATATATAAGCGACCTTATTTCTTTAAAAGTCTGTAATATTCTGCAGTTCCAAGCAAGAAGCATCCTGTACCATAGTCTTCAAAGTCTGGAACGCTGGTGTATGTCACAGGCTGACCGGCTGAAGGGTCTTTTCCTGTACCCTGTACATATCCTAAGAAACCATCAGCATGCACACTTTCTGTTTCCAAAGCTTTCCATGCTTTATCTACTATTGGACGATATATCTTGTCTTTCAGCAATCCGTTTCTCAATCCCCAAGACATACCATATAAGAATAGCGATGTTCCTGTTGCCTCTTTGCCACCATATGTTGCAGGAGATACAAGGCTAACATTCCAAAAACCGTCCTCGCGTTGGCATGAAGCGAAAGCTTGGCTCATTAGCAAGAAGTCCTTCTTTAGTTCCTTGTAGTATTTATCTTTCTTTCCGATGATATCCATCACACGTACGAGTGCAGCATAAACCCAACCATCGCCGCGGCTCCAATAGCAGTCGTTGCCATCCTGCTCCTTATAAGGTGGTACATAGTCTTTATCTCTCCACCAAAATCCTCTCTTGGTATTGTACAATCCTCCACCACAAACATTACGACTCCATCTATATGACTCCATAGCATAGTCGAGATATTTTCTATCTCCAGTATGCTTATAAGCCATAGCGTAGAGAGGCATTGCCATTTGTATAGCGTCAATCCATGTCCAATAGTCGTGTCTGCCTGAAGCAATTTGGTTGTCTAAGTTTTTAATCACTTTGTCCATTGCATCTTTCTTGCTGGTGTGTGGCAATAGTAGATAATAAGTTTGGCCGCAGCATTGGTCGTCGGCATCAGTAGTCTTTACGCCATTGCGTGGAGTCCATTGGTGGAAATCTGCCCAACGTAGTGCATAGTCGATATAAGCTTGGTTGTTGTCGATAGAATAGAGATCCATCAATCCTTCATAGTACACCGCTCTTGTCCAAAGCGAACTAGGACGTATCTTCTTCACAAAAGTAGCTTTTGTAGGATCGTCATACTTTGCCATAAAATAGTTGTTGGCTTTTTGTGCTGATTCCAGAACCTGCTGGCATGATTGCGCATTCATTCCCATAGAAAAGAGGATGAATGAAGCAAGAGATAAGATTTTTTTCATGTCGTAATAAATGATAAGTTTTAGTTTTCTTCGACAAAGTTAATAAATAAACCTTGTAATCTATAGTTTAGTTGTCTTTTTTTTCTTGCTTTCGAATAATTATTGTAATTTTGCACTAAAATCAAATCATAACATATATAAAATATGTACAGAAGCAATACTTGTGGAGAGTTGAGACTCTCTGATGCTGGCAAGGAAGTAACACTTGCCGGATGGGTACAGCGTGTTAGAAAGATGGGAGGTATGACCTTCGTTGATCTTCGTGACCGCTATGGTATTACCCAGCTTGTTTTCAACGAGGCAGAAGATGCATCGTTGTGCGAAAAGGCCAACAAACTTGGTCGTGAATTCTGCATTCAGGTAATAGGAACCGTTGGTGAGCGCCAAAGCAAGAATCCAAAGATGGATACTGGTGATATCGAGATTTTGGCGAAGCAGCTTAATGTGCTTAGCACTAGTCTCACTCCTCCTTTTAAAATAGAAGATGACACTGATGGTGGTGACGATATCCGTATGAAATATCGTTATCTCGATCTTCGTCGTCCTGCTGTGCGTAGCAATCTTGAGCTTCGCCACCGCATGACAATCCTCATTCGTAATTTCCTCGATACTCAAAACTTTATCGAGGTAGAAACTCCTATCCTTATTGGTTCTACTCCAGAGGGCGCACGCGACTTCGTGGTTCCTTCACGTATGAATCCTGGACAGTTCTATGCTCTTCCTCAGAGCCCTCAGACTTTGAAGCAGTTGCTTATGGTTGCAGGTTTCGACCGCTATTTCCAGATTGCTAAGTGCTTCCGCGATGAAGATCTCAGAGCTGACCGTCAGCCTGAGTTTACTCAGATTGACTGCGAAATGAGCTTCGTTGATCAGGATGATGTTATCAATATCTTTGAAGAGATGGCTCGCCATCTGTTCCGTGAAATCCGTGGCGTAGAGCTTCCTAAGCTTGAGCAGATGACATGGCACGAGGCTATGCGTCGTTTCGGTAGCGATAAGCCAGACTTGCGTTTCGGTATGGAATTTGTTGAATTGATGGATCTCCTTAAGGGTACTGGTTCATTCAGCGTATTCGACGAGGCTGCTTATATTGGTGGTATCTGTGTTCCAGGTTGTGCTGACTACAGTCGTAAGCAGCTCAATGAGCTTACCGACTTCGTTAAGCGTCCACAGGTGGGAGCTAAGGGTTTGGTATATATTAAATACAATACAGATGGAACTATCAAGAGTTCTATCGATAAGTTCTATACTGAGGAGCAGTTGCTTCAGGTTAAAGATGCTATGGGTGCCAAGGATGGCGACCTCGTATTGATTCTTAGTGGCGACCAAATTAATAAGACTCGCGTACAGCTCTGTGCCCTTCGTCTTGAGATGGGCGACCGTCTTGGTCTTCGCGACAAGAATGTCTTTAAGTGCTTGTGGATTGTTGACTTCCCATTGTTTGAGTGGAGCGAAGAGGAACAGCGCTTGATGTCTACTCACCACCCATTCACTATGCCTAACCCTGATGATATTCCTTTGCTCGACTCTCATCCAGAGAAGGTTAGAGCTAAGGCTTACGACTTTGTATGTAATGGTATCGAAGTTGGTGGCGGTAGCCTTCGTATTCACGATACAAAACTACAGGAGAAGATGTTCGAGGTACTCGGCTTCACTCCAGAGCGTGCTCAGGCACAGTTTGGCTTCTTGATGGATGCCTTCAAGTATGGAGCACCTCCTCACGCAGGTTTGGCATTCGGCTTGGATCGTTTCGTTAGCATCATGGCTGGTCTCGACAGCATTCGTGACTGTATTGCATTCCCTAAGAATAATAGCGGACGCGATGTTATGCTCGATGCACCTTCAGCTATCGACGATAAGCAGCTTGACGAGCTTCAGATCAAAGTCAATTTGAAGTTGTAATAGTATTTTGCTTGACTTATGTCAAGAAATACATGGAAGTCAGCGGTTTATGCCATTTTTAAGTTATATTTCTATACAGATAGATATATAATTTAAGAAAAAAATCTTACCTTTGCATACGATTTATAATCGTTTGCGAAATGGGCTAAGCTCATAGGTTTAATATATATCAAGATTATGGCAGAAAAGAAAGCTACAACAAAGGCAGCAGCAACAAAGGCAACAGCTGCTAAGACAACAAAGAAGGCAACAGCTACTAAGAAGTGTGCAACAAAGGTTATTTTGGTTGACGCTGATAATGCAGGTTTCCGTGCAGGTGACGTTTATCAGGCTCTTTCAGCAGCTGGCAAGGCTCTCTCTGTTGCAGAATTGGCAAAGGCTACAGCTAAGACTGAGGTAGAGGTTCTCCTCGGTATTGGTTGGCTTTTGAAAGAAGGAAAAGTTAAGGGTGACAACGGTAACGTTGTTCTCGCATAATACTTAATACTACATCAAAGAGCCGCAACTATCGTTAAAGATTGGTTGCGGCTCTTTTTTCTTTTATTATCTAATAATCCGGGCTTTTTCAGTAAGCCACATATTGTTTACTCTTGGACTACAAAAACGAACTGCTACATGTGTTGGCAGAAGCGGGCGAAAATGGACTCTCGCTAATGAAAATTGTCAAACATGTATATAATTCCAATGCAAGTCTTTTTGAAACACCTGATTTCGAAAAGATGTATAACGACTTTGCGCAATATCTTTCCAAGCAGTCGAAATTGTCTGATGGAATAGTGAAACGCAATGGCGTTAGGGGAGTGTATGTCCTTAATGAAGGGTGGTCGGGCTATCGTCAAACAATGCTTGACTTCTCTGTGGCAGAGTTGTTCGATGACCAGCAAGATGCAGAATCTTCTTCTTATGTAGACCAGTCGTTATCACTCTTTGATGATATAGACTAATAAATCATTATTGTTTATTTCACTTTCTGTGGTTTACCAAACTTCCATTCTTCTTTCTTCTTTACGGCACTAACTTCGTATTTTTCTTCTTCGCAACATCTCGGAGTCTTGCCAATACTGTCCATGCATAGGAAGTTGCTTACAACGATAGTCGTTTTGGCAGTCTCATCATTATTATATAGTTCGATATCTTCAATTTCCACTTTTGCTGGCTCTTCTTTATCTTTTATAGCAGAAATATCTTTTTCTGTCACTTGCGATGCCAAAAGTGTAAGCCATTTTTTTGTATCTGTTGTAGCAAAACCTTTGGCAGAAGGAAAATCCCAATTAAAATATGCTGTAGCATAGGTAGTTAGATTTTCTTCAATCATATCTTCGGCTGTTTCTTCTTTGCATCCCGAGAATATGAATGAAGCTAATAGCAATAGGGTGGTGGCTATATTGATTTTCATACTATTTGTATTATTTTTCAACAAAGGTAGCGAAATAATTTTGTAATCTCAAACCTTTTGTGTAATTTTGTACAAAACAAAACCTTCAAATGCTACATTTTATATCAATGGGAAGTGGAAGTAGCGGTAATTGCTATTTGCTTTATACCGATAGCGATGCTTTGCTAATTGATGCAGGCATAGGTGTTAGAGCTCTGAAAAAGCACTTACGCGACTATGGACTTTCTGTTTCCAGAATCAATAATATTCTTATCACCCACGACCATGCCGATCATGTAAAATCTGTTGGTAGTCTTAGCAAAGACAACCAACTGCGTGTCTATGCCACACGGAGAGTGCATGCTGGTATTAGCGGCAACTGGTGTGTGAAAAACAAGATTGCAGGCAGTCTTGCCGTGGTTATCGAAAAGAATGAGGAGTTTACTCTTGGTGACTTTAAGATAACTCCTTTCGAAGTTCCTCACGATAGTTTTGATAATGTGGGCTATAAGATAGAAGCAGAGGGAGTAACCTTTTGCTTGATGACCGATGTTGGTATTGTCACCGACGAGATGAAGCCTTTTATTTCAGCTGCCGACTATCTTGTCATTGAAGCTAATCACGACACTGAGATGTTGCGCAATGGTAATTATCCTCAGCATCTTCAGGATAGAATTCTCGGTCCTCGTGGGCATCTTAGCAATCGAGATTGTGGTATTGCTATTGCCGAAAATGCTTCTCCTCGACTTAAGCATGTATGGCTTTGTCATCTCAGCGACGAGAACAATCATCCTGAGCTCGCAAAGAAGACTGTAGAGCAGGTGTTGGCAAGCTATGGAATCTTGGCAGGCGTAGATTTCCAGGTAGATGTTCTTAAACGCAAGGTGCCTACAGGTGTATTCGATTTAGTGCCATAAACTAAGCTTATTCTATTAATGTGAATTCATATGAATCCAATTAAAATTACAACAGTTAATACTGACGAACCATTGCTCGGTAAAAGCAAATGGTGGGGAGCACCCGACTTGCCAGCATCTGTACCATTCCCCTATACCACCTATATAGATGAAGATGGCGAGGAATATCCGCAGCCGCTGACCTTTATCTGCCAAATTCGCTTGCGCGATATAGCAGATATTGATACAGATAATCTTTTGCCTCATACAGGTATGTTGTATTTCTTTGCTGATATCGATTATTTTTTAGGCGAAGATGCTCCACTCGTAATGCCGCTTCATAACTATAGTGGCGATATGATTAGGGTAATGTATATAGACCAGGAGTCAGACCTTGAACCATATGATATTACTTGGGAGGGTACTGATGAATCAATATTCCGCAAGGCTGAAGCTATCTGTTTCAATACTTCTGATGCTGAGTTTTGTCATGAATTCCTTTCAGAACCTTTCGAAGATGAAGTTCGTGAAAAATATTCAAACCACATTTCTCTGTTGTCAATTCAGGAAGATGAGCGTTGGAACCTTCGTTTCTTTGATTGTGGAACAATGTATTTTCTTATAGATAAGGAAGATTTGAAACAAGGCGACTTTACACAGGTGAAGTCGGAAGTCTTCTTTTATTAATTATTGGCATTTTTTTATGGATTTTCATACAAGTGTATAAAACAAAAAAAGCATTCCGAAGAATGCTTTCTTTTGTGACTCCGACAGGATTCAAACCTGTAACCTTCTGATCCGTAGTCAGATGCTCTATTCAGTTGAGCTACGGAGCCGTTTTCTTATTTGCGGTTGCAAAGGTAGCGATAAAACTTGAATTGACCAAATTTTATCGCTACTTTTTTATAGAATTATAGTGTTTTCGCCGTTAATCATCAATAATAGCACTTGTTTTCGCCATTATTTAATACTAATGCCACCACTTCTCACCATTATTTGCCGATGATGTCAACACTTCTCTTCAAGAATTCGTTCAAAGCAGCACCTTTCAGCATACCATTCTGAAGCAATGCAAGGTCAATGAGCTGATGAACAATCTTGTTGTCCTTAGCGTAGCCAGCGATGATAGAGTTTCTCTTTTCTTTCTGTTCGCTGATAGCCTTCTCGGTGTTCTGACGCTCGTCTTTCTCTTCCTGAGTAAGCTCTTCTGGTTTCTTCTTGTCGAGAAGTTGCTTAAGTGCAGACTGCTTAGCTTCGAGCGACTTTATCTCGGCATCGATAGGAACGAGAGTTTCGCCACAAGCAGCTTTAGTGTCGTCCAAGACCTTCTTGATTAATGGATGCTCGCTGTTCAATACCAAGTTGTAGCTATCTGGCATCTGCTGATAGAAACTCATTCCTGGCTGGAATTGGCTCATCTCCTTCATACGACGCATATACTCGTTCTGAGTAATCACTACAGGTTGAGCATTTTCGCCCAAAGCCTCGACATTGACCATAAATTCTGCATGCTCAAGCTTTGGCATCTGAGATGAGAATACCTGTGTCATATTGTCACGCTCTTCTACTGACAATTCGTCCTTCTTTACATCCTCCTTAACTATCAAGCGATCGATGATGTCGCTGTCTACACGTGTGAAGCGCGACTTCTCAAACTTCTGTTCAAGCATTGACACCATTGGAGCATCCAACTGACCATCAAATAGCAATACACTATATCCCTTAGCCTTTGCACTCTCAATGTAAGAATATTGCTCCTCTGCGTTGTTTGCATAGAGGTATACGAGGTTACCTTCCTTGTCGGTCTGGTTATCCTTAATCAAAGTCTTATACTCTTCAAATGTAAAGTGTTTGCCTTCAGTATCCTTGAGCAATGCAAAATCCTTTGCACGATCGTAGAAGTCTTCCTGCGACAACATTCCGTAGTTGATGAATATCTTTAGGTTGTCCCATTTCTCTTCGTAAGCCTTACGATCTTCCTTGAAGAGACTTGCCAAGCGGTCAGCCACCTTCTTAGTGATATATGTAGAAATCTTCTTCACATTGCTGTCGCTCTGCAAGTAGCTACGGCTAACGTTCAATGGAATATCTGGAGAATCGATAACTCCATGGAGCAGAGTGAGGAAGTCTGGCACGATTCCTTCTACCTGGTCGGTAACGAATACTTGATTGCAATACAGCTGAATCTTGTTGCGCTGCAAGTCGATATTATTCTTGATTCGTGGAAAGTAGAGAATACCTGTGAGGTTGAATGGATAGTCTACGTTGAGGTGAATCCAGAATAATGGTTCATCCTGCATAGGGTATAGTGTGCGGTAGAAACTCTTGTAGTCTTCATCTTTGAGCGAACTAGGAGTCTTTGTCCAAAGAGGTTCCACGTTGTTTATCACGTTGTCTTCCTCTGTCTCAATCTGCTTACCATCCTTCCATTCTGTCTTTTTGCCAAAGGCTACAGGCACAGGCAAGAACTTGCAATATTTGTTCAACAAAGATTCTATGCGAGCTTTTTCCAAAAACTCCTTGCAGTCGTCGTCGATGTAAAGGATTATATCAGAACCTCTGTCTACCTTCTCTGTCTCTTCGAGTTCAAATTTAGGACTACCATCGCAGCTCCACTTCACGGCTGTAGCACCTTCTTTATAGCTCTTAGTAACTATTTCCACCTTCTTGCTAACCATGAAAGCAGAGTAGAAGCCAAGGCCGAAGTGACCGATAATAGAGTTCGCTGTATCCTTATATTTATCGAGGAAGTCGTTTACTCCTGAGAATGCTATTTGGTTGATGTATTTATCAATCTCTTCAGCAGTCATACCAATACCACGGTCGCTGATGGTCAAAGTGCCCTTTTCGCTATCTACAGCCACATGAACTGTGATGTCGCCCATTTCGCCTTTGAAGTCGCCCTGAGCTGCGAGAGTTTTAAGTTTCTGAGTTGCGTCAACGGCATTAGAAACCATTTCACGCAAGAATATTTCATGATCTGAATAGAGGAACTTTTTGATAACGGGGAAGATGTTTTCTGTAGTAACCCCAATATTACCTTTCTTCATAGTTGTTTATTTGTATTTTTAGAAAGTTATTTATATATGTATGTTTTGTTTTTTAAGTACAAATAGCGTGCCAATCTTACTTTTTAGTCCCAAATGATACATCTTTGAAGACTTCTCAGTACTTAAAAATGCAAAAAATATAAAATTTATTTAGATTTCTTGTTATGTTCAATATTTTTTTCTATCTTTGCAGCACATATGAAACAAAGGTCATTAAAAAAGAGATGAAATGAATATCATATAATCATACATTTCGAAATAATGATGCAATTAAAATAGAAATCGTATTAACAAAGAAATAACAGTTTCAATAGGTTTAAGGTTAGTTTTTTAAAGGTTAAAAGGTCCCCAGCAAGAGTAGTGATACTGCGTGCTGGGGTTTCCTTTTTTATATAGCTATTGTTTTTTCATCATTCTTTATTTTTCACTTTCTAATTCGCAAGGTCTAAAATGCATATCTTTTTCTGCCTTTTCGCGAGAGAAAGCAAAGTATGTGCATGTGGCTTCAGTGCAGATGTTGCCATTAGAGTCGGCGAGGGTAGCATCAATGATTATGATGTTGCGTTTTTGCTCACGGATATGTGCACGGATTGTTATTTCCTTATCGTTTGTTGAAACTGGTCGCTTATAGTGTGTTTCCATCTTTGATGTCACACCCGCAGTTTGCAGTTTTCTTGTTACCACCCATCCACATATCTCGTCAAGCAATAGTGCTTGTATGCCACCATGTAGGGTATTGAGCCATCCTTGATAGTTGGCTGTTGGCTTCCAACGGCTCACAATGTCATCGCCATCTTCGTAGAAACATAGGTGAAGTCCAATAGGATTGTCGGGTGAGCATCCTATGCAGTTGTAACCCTCAACGCCAGTCCAAGGGTTTATAATTTTCTTGATGTCCATATTGCTTTAGAAATTTAGTTGTTGTATAATTATTAAATGTTGTCCTATATATATAATAAGGTGTAAGAAGACTGTATATTATATAATGAAGACTATATATTATATATTAAGGTGTAGGCAAAGGTCGCTAATTGTTTTCTCCATATTCTTCATTGCCGTTTCTTTTTGCATTAATATCGGCAAAGGGCGAGAGTTGCCATCGTTGATACTCTTCACCAAGTCGAAGTTCTTAGATAACATTCCTTCTTCATCATCGATGGCTCCAGAAAGCAACCATATTGGCTTGTTGGCTTTACGACACCTCTTCATCACACCATGTGCCACTTTTCCCATCATCGTTTGGTGGTCTGATTTGCCTTCTCCTGTCACCACAATGTCTGCATCCATAATAGTATTGTCGAAGTTGGCAATATCAAGCATTATCTCTATGCCTGCTTTTAGTTCTGCTTTCAGATATGCTAATAGGGCATAACCTAAGCCTCCAGCAGCACCAGTTCCTGGCAGTAGGGCAGTAGCCGGAGTTGCTATACCTAATAGTTCAGTATCGTGGGCAAAGCTGCGGAGTCTCTTGTCAAGCACTTCTACTTCCTCTTTGGTTGCACCCTTTTGAGGAGCAAAGATATAAGCAGCACCATTCTTACCATATAGCGGATTGTCTACATCACATGCCACTACAATTTTTGTGTCTTTAATGGCATCTGAACTAAGCAGTCCACAATTTCGCAAAGCCTCAACCATACCTTTGCCACCATCGCATGTTGCGCTACCGCCAATTCCAATAACTATCTTCTTGCATCCTTGTTGTATAGCGTCTGCAATCATCTCACCCACACCATATGTTGTTGCCATCATAGGTTTACGTTCATTTTCTGCCACAAGAGTAAGTCCGCTTGCTGCCGCCATTTCCATATATGCAGTATAGCCATCTGTGGCTATGGCATATGTAGCCTCTACCTTCTTACTCATTGGGCCTACAACCATAATGCTTCTTGGCGTAGTAGGTATCATCTTTCTAACACATTCCACCAAGCCTTCGCCACCATCGCTCATAGGTAGAGCCACTACTTCTACTCCTGGCAGAGTTGAATGCACACCAATTGCTGCTGCATTGCAAGCTTCTTCTGCCGACATGCAGCCCTTGAAAGAGTCGAATGCAAGAACAATCTTTTTCATTTGATGCAAAAGTGATATATTTATAAATCAGCAAGATGTCGCTCGATAGGTATTCCGCGATTTATGTCTTCGTCGTCTTTATTGATATCTATCCAATGGCGCAGGGTGTCCATAGCTACTCGTGTGGCATGTTTTAGGTTGTCACCATCCATAAGTCTGCCTTCGATGATGCTTGAGAAAATGTCGCCCGTACCAGGGAATTGCACAGGAATTTCTTCGTAGTTTAAACAGAAATATTCTTCTGTGCTATGGTTGTAACCTACCACGGCATGATTGCCTTCAACCACACATGATGTTATTAATATTGAGTGCGAACCTATAGCTCTCAGTTTGTCTACCAGCTCGTAAGCCTCTTTTTGGCTAATACCTTCTTGCTTATAATCAGCTCCCGTAAGTAGGCAAGCTTCGGTATAGTTAGGAAAACACAAGTGAGCCACGCTCAGCATCTCCTGCATACATCTTATTGTACCCTCGTTTGCACCACCATACAGTCTGCCATAGTCGCCCATCACTGGGTCTACAAAAATGTCGGTTCCCTTTTCCGCTTGTTGTCTGCAATAAGCTGCTACTATCTGTGCTTGATGTTCAGATACCATAAATCCTGTTGTTATAGCATCGAAATGAATGCCAAGCTCGTTCCATTTCTGTAGCGCCTCTTCTATATATGAGGTGCTCTCAAGTATTGCATATTTGCCATATGGAAAGGTGTTGCTAATGAGCATTGTTGGCAAGTTGTAAACGTCGTGACCCATATACGAGAGAATAGGCATTTGTACAGCCGCCGACACCTTGCCATATCCACACATGTCGCTTATAATGAGAATGTTGTTTTTTTGTTTCATCCTTTTCTTTATCGTTCTTAACTTAATAGCTTGCAGAACAAGCTATTCCTAGTTCTTCAACTCTTGCTTTTATGCAGTCTAGAGTTTCGTGCGAAGCCTTTCTTAGCAATTTATCTGGAGTCTCGCGGTCTATTGTGTATACCATCACCTGCTGTGGTTTTATCTCTTTCATAGCTTCAAGCCATGGCAGGATGTATTTGTCGGATGTGTTGTCGGTATTGTCGCCACACATAAACATGGTTTGTATTATCACATGACCATTGAATAGCTTAAGGTTGTTTATCACATCCTTAACATCATACGATGGTTGCTGTGGGCGATCCACACGACGTATATATTCCATGTCTACGGTGTCGAGTTTCTGTATGTTGTTGTCCACCATCATCAGTGCCTCACGCACCTCTGGCTTATACACCATTGTAGCGTTGCTCAATACCGACACCTTAGCTTCTGGGAAGAAGCGGTTGCGCAAGTCGATAGTGTCTTCTATGATAGCCTTGAAGTCAGGATGTGCTGTTGGTTCACCATTACCAGCAAATGTTATCACGTCTAATGGTTCATGGTTGCCATGTCGTTGCTGTAGCACCTTTGCCAACTCTACCTTTACTTCCTCTCTTGTAGGTCGCTTTAGCTTAGGTCGGAAGTCGGCATTAAAACCACATTCGCAATACAGACAGTCGAAGGTGCATATTTTGCCGTCGGCAGGCATAAGGTTTACTCCCAGCGATACACCGAGTCGACGTGAGTGTATCGGACCAAATATTGGTGATGGATATATTACTGTTGACATAAGACTTGTCTCCTTTATACAGTTATATAGTTTTTTATGATTGTATTATCTTTTTAAAATCCTTAGCCCAATGTTCTGGCACAATCACATGATGGTTGGATATAGGGTTTGTGAGTAGCTGTTTAGCAGCCTGCGAAGTTGCTTGTAGCCACACTTGAGTGCGACATAGATTTTGCTCATACTGATTTCTCGTAAGCTTTACATCTTCTGCAAATACTCGTTTCAAGTCGCCGCTAATCTTTACCAATGTGTAGTCGCCAATTGGCAATTCGCCATGTATAGCCACGCCAATGCCCGACTCGAAATGTGTGGTAAACGAGTGCTGTGTGGTCATGCTTAGTGGCAATGTGCAATGAGCAAATAGCATTTCGCCAGTACCAACATCTATGCGTGCAGGGTTGGCTTGGAATCCCGGACATCCAGCGATTCTCTTGCTTAATATCATAGTGATTAGGGTAGGGATGTCGCCTTCGCATGATGCAGGAATGCCTTCGTCGTTGAGTTTAGATAGAGCTATGCAGCCTGTGTTGCAAACGGTAGTCAGCAGGTCGAAGCAACGCAGGGTTATCGCTGTGAGCTGATATTCGGCAATAATCTCTTTTATACGGCGGTAGATAGTCTCAGCTCCATTCATTCCTCCATCAACTTTGCCAAGTTTTGTTATCTCAGCAATGTCTATTTCTACAATCTCTATACCTAATTTCGATAGTAAAACATTGCGGTCGAAAGTTGATGATATTAGCCAATCGCTTGAGGCTCCAATCATTCCGATGCGGTCTATAACCACCGACTTCATATCAGAAAGGCTTTCGTCCTCGTCTGGCTTTTCTGTTATTATTTCTCCTTTGCCTCCATGTTGGTTTATCCATGTCAAAATTTCCATGCTTGCAGCAAGTGAATTACTCTGCTGGCTAACAATAATATAAATTGGTTGTGCAAGTGAAATCTTACCATTTTCTACCATTTCTAGGAATAAACTTTCGGTACCACCTGTTAGCACAGCAATAGCCTGATGGCTTTGCTTCCATTGGTCTGAGAGTGCGAATGGCACTTCTAACTCTTCGTGGTGTAAACTTGATGAAAGTATATGTAGCATAACTATTTCTTTTTTTTATACCTAATTATATTTTAATGATGCAAAGGTAATAAAAATCGAGCATAAAACAAACGATTATTCCTCTTTCGTGAATTGAAAGGCTATACGCTCGTCACCCGACCAACAATGTATGATGCCACAATATTTGAACCCTTCTTTTTCTATAAGATGCTGCATCACCATATTGTCGTGATGCGTATCAATGCGAATGTTGTCGTATTGTTGCAGAGCAAATTGCATGGCTATATGCATGATGCCCTTTATTTCGCCTGTACTTGCAATACGATGTATTGTTGCATATGGCTTATCGTTGAGCCATTTGCCTTCATATATAATATTGTATGTAGGGTCAATGCCTCCACGCAACACGAATGTTGCCACTACTTTTTCATCCTTCTCCACGACATAGCTATCTCCGTTCTCTATATCTTGCGTCAGTTGTTCGTCGCTCGGGTATCCGTCAACCCATTGGCTTGGGTTTCCTGTGTTAGCCATAAACTGTCGCGCAATAACGAAGATTTCTCTTAATTGCGGAATGTCGGCAATAGTGGTTTTGCGTATGATGGTGTCGTTAGATAATATATAGTTTTTCTGCATCATTCTTTGTTTATTTGTCTTTCTCGTTTATTCATAGATCGTTGCTACAATCTTTCGAGCTCCACCATAGTTGCGGAATTCACATAGGTAAATACCTTGCCATGTGCCAAGGTTCAACCTCCCGTTAGTGATTGGAATAGTGATGCTCACACCAAAAAGCGTACATTTGGCATGTGCAGGCATGTCGTCGGCACCCTCAAACACATGGTCGTAGTATGGTTCATTCTCTTTTACCATATGGTTCATAATCTTTTCCATATCCGAGCGCACGTCGGGGTCTGCATTCTCGTTTATCGTTAGAGCACATGATGTATGCTGTACAAAGAGGTTTAACAATCCTGCTTTTGGTAATGGCATAGCTATATTATCCAATATTTCGCGAGTCACCAAGTGGCATCCTCTTTGCTTTGCTGATAGTCGAAACTCTGTTTGTTGTATCATAATATTTATTGTTTTGCTTTTGCTATTATAATGCAAAGATACTACAAACGAGCGGAAAGAAAAAGAAATGCGCAGTTTTCTTTTTCATTTCCGAGTGCAGTCTATCTTATTTAAAGATACTTATTTGCTTTTTCATATTATGTTGCCATAACAACAATTTTGGATAATAATTGGCATATTTTATATGATAATAACTTTTTTTCATTAACTTTGCATAATTATAATCTTAAACTTAAAAATCACAACGTGTATATAGGAATTGCAGGAAATATCGGAAGCGGAAAAACAACGCTTACCGAGATGCTTGCCAAGCATTATAAATGGGATCCGCGATACGAGGCTGTCGTGGAGAATCCCTATATGGAAGACTATTATAAAGACATCCAACGATGGTCGTTTGCCATGGAGGTCTACTTCCTGAAAGAACGTTTCAAAGATGTGCTTGGAATAGCGCAGGCTGACCATACGATAATTCAAGACCGCACACTCCATGAGGGTGTCTTCGTATTTACCGCCAACAACTATGCGCAGGGAAATATTAGCGACCGCGACTTTGAAACCTACATGGAGCTCTACGAACTTATGGTAGAGAAAGTGAAGTTGCCCGACCTTATGATATATCTTCGTTCGTCGGTATCACATCTCGTAGAAAATATTCAGAAGCGCGGACGTGAGTGTGAGCAGAAGATACATATCGAATATCTCCGTGGTCTTAATGATAAGTATGAGGATTTTATCCGCAATAAGTACAAAGGCAAGGTGTTAACCATCGATGTCGATAATCTCGACTACAAGAATCGTCCTGAGGATTTCAAATTTATCACAGATAAGATAGACTCCATCCTCTTCGGACTCTTTGATCTCAACGATTTGTAATAAAACAGCAAAAATAATGCATATAGCAATAGCCGGAAACATCGGTAGCGGCAAGACCACGCTAACCAAGATGTTGGCAAAAAGATATAATTGGTCTCCTCGTTTCGAGCCAGTAGAACACAATCCTTACCTCGACGATTTCTATAGTGATATGTCGAGATGGTCGTTCAACCTTCAGATTTATTTCCTCAACAAGCGCTTCAAAGAAGTGGTAGAGATTAGTCAGAGCAATGAAAACATCATCCAAGACCGTACAATCTTTGAGGATGCTTGCATCTTTGCGCCCAACCTTCATGGTCAGGGTTATATGTCAGATCGCGACTTCGCCAACTATTCTGATCTTTTTGATACTATGATGTCGCTCGTAAAGTTGCCTGACTTAATGATCTACATCCGCTCTACCGTTCCTAATCTTATAGCACAAATTGGCAAGCGTGGTCGTTCATACGAGCAGACCATCCGACTTGACTATCTTACAGGTCTTAACAATAGATATGAAGATTGGATAAAGGACTATAAGGGCAGACTCATCATCGTCGATGGCGACACTCTAAAGTTTGAATCAGATCCTGAAGCTTTCCGCTACATCACCGACAAGATTGATGCCACACTCTTCGGATTCTTTAAGTAAAGGTAAAAAGGCTTATAAAAAGGTAAAAGGGTAAAAAAGTAAAAACATTGCTTACTTCTTTACCCTTTTACCCTTTTTACTTTTCTCTATGTATTACACTTCCGCTTGCTTGATGAGTTGCAAGTATCAGTACTTCGGCAATCTGAACATGTTTAGGAGCCGAGGCTGCATAGAATGCCACATCTGCGATATCTTCGCCAGTAAGTGGTTTTATACCTTTGTATACATTGTCGGCACGCTTATTGTCGCCATGGAAACGTACGTTGCTAAAATTTGTCTCCACAAGTCCAGGCTTAAGATTCGTTACCCTTACTGCCGATTCTGCAACATCTATTCTTAAACCATCTGTGATAGCCTTAACTGCAGCCTTGGTTGCACAATACACGTTGCCACCTGCATATGCTGCATCGCCAGCCACGCTTCCCACGTTTATCACGTGTCCCTCGTTGCGCTTCACCATTCCTGGCACAATCAAGCGAGTCATCGTTAGCAAACCCTTAATATTAGTATCTATCATGGTGTTCCAATCTTCCATGTCGCCCTCATACTCCTTCTCAAGTCCGAGTGCCAATCCTGCATTGTTTATCAGCACGTCCACCTTTTGCCATTCGTCCTCAAGTGAGTCCACAGCAGCTTTTGCAGCATCAGCATTGCGAACGTCGAAAACCAATGTTCTCACTTTTACGTTGTCGTTCTCAGCCTCCAACTGTGCCTTTATCTCCTCTAACTTCTTCTTGCGGCGAGCTGTCAGAATAAGGTTGTAACCACCCTGAACAAACTTTCTTGCACAGGCTTCTCCAATGCCACTTGTGGCACCAGTAATAAGAGCTATCTTTTTCATATTCTTAATAGTTTGTTGTTCTATTAACCACAAAGTTAGCAATGTTTATTGATAATTCTCCACAATTCCTTTATTTTTTTACCTTTTTTACAATAAAAAGGCGTAACTTTACCGCCATGAAAGGTATAAAGAAACGTAAACTATAAAACAAAAACTACTAATAATGTCAAATACAATCGTGAATCCTGGAGTTTACGAGACTCTTATCTCGCAGGCTATAGAAGATAAGTTAAAGGAACTTCCTGACTCTAAATATTATATTCAGAAAGAAGGTATAGATAGCGCAGAATCATATAAGATGCTGGCTGAATATCTTACAGAGATAGTTTCTGGTATTCTTAAGAGCTATTTCCGATTAAAAGATTCAAAAGAAACAATCTCTGCTCAAGTAGATGTTGTTAATCGTATATTAAAATTTATTGAGCAAGAATGGAATACCCAAGGTATAGAAACATCGCTTTACCAACTTTCTGAGGAGGATAAACTGATGTTTCTCCGTGGAATATATAGTAAGGTTGGATTGACTAAAGAACAAGTAGAAGCTAAAGCCAAAAACCATCCTGTAAGTGGTTATAGAGTGAGCAACCTTTTTACAGGTGGCAACGATATTTCTATGGATGACGAAGTACGTCGAGATATTCAAACTGCTGACGAGATTGATTTGGTAGTTTCGTTTATAAAGTTTGAAGGTTTGCGATTGCTTATCGATGATTTGCGTAAGTTTGTTATGCGTCCAGATACTCGTTTGCGAGTGATGACGACTACATATATGGGAGCTACAGACCCAAAGGCTGTTAGAATGCTATATAGCCTCAGTGAAATGGGTAATGTAGAGATTCGTGCATCTTTTAATACCAAGCAAGAACGCTTGCATGCAAAGGCTTATATTTTTAGTCGTAAGAGCAATTTCGATACTGCATATATCGGCTCAAGCAATATCAGCCGTTCTGCTCTGACCAAAGGTTTGGAATGGAATATGCGAGTAACAACTATCGAAAATCTACATATTATAAATAAAACCAAAGCTACGTTTGATAGCTATTGGAATAGTGATGATTTTGAGCCAATAGATAGTGATGAGGCTCTAAATCGTTTTGAAGAATCTATAAGGAATGAACGTCATAAGGATTCCAGTAATACTAATGGCGAAGCGGAATATGTTACACGTTTCGAACGCAAGACACATCAGATAAAGGTTCTTGAAAAGTTGCAATTTGAGCGTAGTGTTGCACATAGCAATAAAAACCTTATTATTGCAGCCACAGGTACGGGTAAAACTGCTATTAGTGCCTTCGACTTTAAGGATTTCAATAAGCTGTATAAGAAGGAGCATGGACGTGATGCACGTTTGCTCTTTGTGGTGCATCGCGAAAAGATATTGAAGCAAGCTCGCAGTACCTTTCGTTCTGTTATGGTAGATGGTAATTTCGGTGAAATGTGGACAGGACGTATCACACCTGGTTTTAGAAGCAATCTTGACCACCTTTTTATAACAATTCAAACTCTGAATAATAATTGGGAAACCTTCGAGCAGATGGGTGCCGATTACTACGATTATGTGGTTATCGATGAGGTTCACCATAGTGCAGCAGGTAGCTATCGTGAATTATTCTCACGTTTTAAGCCTGAGATATTTGTTGGTCTTACAGCTACTCCTGAACGTATGGATGGCAAGGAGATTCGTCCTGATTTCAATAACCGTTTTGCTGCAGAAATACGTTTACAAGAAGCTCTCAATCAACAACTTCTTGCACCTTTTGATTACTTCTGTGTTACCGATGATAGTGTAGACCTTAGCCGTTTGGCTTGCAAGGGAGATAGATACGATGTTACTGCACTTAATCAGGTATATAATAATAATCCGCAACGATTTGGCGTTATTCAGAAGGCACTTGATACTTATGTCAACGATCCTCACGATTGTAAGGCTGTTTGCTTTTGTTGTAGTATTAAGCATGCTGAGTATATGGACGCTATGTTTCGTCAGTATGGCTATAAGTCTATTGCTATAACATCGCGAAATTCGCATGAAATAGACCAGGCTTCGATGCTGTTAGCACGTGGAGAAATAAATTATCTTTGTGTGGCAGATATTCTCAATGAGGGTATTGATATTCCAGAAATAGATACAGTCCTTTTCTTGCGTCCTACAGAGTCGCTAACCATTTTCTTGCAGCAGTTAGGACGTGGACTCCGTCTTGCTGATGGAAAGACCTGTCTTACAGTTCTCGACTTTGTGGCTCATGCTAATCAGTCTTACAACTATGAGAGTCGCTTTCGTGCACTCGTGGGTAAGAGCACTCGTAGCATAGAGAAAGAAATTAAAAATGGCTTCACATTTCTGCCTCGTGGTTGCTCAATAACCATGGAAAAGCAGGCCCAAGAGTATATCTTGAAGAATATCCATGAAGCTATTTTCAATCTTTCACGCCTTAGAAGAGAATGTCGTGCGTTTACTCAGAATACGGGTCAAGATCTTACCTACGAGAACTTCATCAACAACTTTAATCTCGATTGGCGTATAGTATATAAATCACCTGGCTCGTGGGCTCGATTAAAGGTGCAGTCTGGCATTCCTGTAGCTGATTTTGATGAAAACAGCAAGTATACCAAGTTGCTTGAAGGTGGTTTAGCTCGTCTATATCATACCAACAGCTATGAGTATCTCTCGTATCTAACTAAATTAATGAATGATGGTATGCGCCATCCTGCAAATCCATCATCACGTGAAGATAAATTCCTCCAGCTATTCTACTATACTGTATGGATGGATGATGTGAATAAGGTGAATAAAACCTATAATCAATCATTTGATAGCTTAGACGGTGCTGTTCGTTCGGTAGTCAATCTTGAATGGTTTATGAACGAACTTCGCTTTTTGGTTTCACTACGTAGTAGCCAGCTTAGTCAGACAACGAAGTGGCTTAAGGTTGATGACCAAGGCGAAATAGAACTATATGGTTGCTATAGTGCCGACGAGATACACTTGCTGCTTGAAAATAAGTTGGGTCGTTGGCAAGTCTTTGGCACTCAATATAACATGGAACGAAAGTTTGCCATGGTATTCGTTACGCTCAACAAATCTGATAAAGATTATTCTCCAAGTACACTATACGAAGACTATGCTATTTCGCCTCAGCAATTCCATTGGCAGTCGATGAATAAAGTCCGCAAGAATAGCGAAGAGGGATTGCGAATCTCTGAGCAACGCACTAATGGCTGGAAATATCTGCTCTTTGTGCGTGATGCTAAACAAGATGAGTATGGCATCACCAACGCCTATTATTGTCTTGGCTTTATGGAATATGAAAGCAGTCATGGCGAATGTCCGATGAATGTTGTTTGGAATATGCATAATAATATTCCTGGCTTTATTCTAGAATCGGCTAAAGCTATATAATATATAAGTGTTTAATCAAATATAAGCTGTTTTATCTTTAATCATAAGAAACATATGAAGCAAATAGAAGTTGTTGCTGCAATAATCTGTGATGGCGATAAGATATTTGCCACTCAGCGAGGATATGGCGAGTGGAAAGATTGGTGGGAGTTTCCTGGAGGAAAAGTGGAGGAGGGTGAAAGTTCTGAGGAAGCTCTGCGCAGAGAGATTCGTGAGGAGTTAGCTACAGATATTACTGTAGGTGATTTGTTCACTACTGTAGAGTGTGACTATCCGAAGTTTCATCTCACTATGCATTGTTATATCTGTTCAATCAATCAAGGTTCGCTATCGCTCCTTGAACATGAAGCTGCAAAATGGCTCACTTGCAGCACGCTAAACTCTGTGAAGTGGTTGCCTGCTGATAGAATGGTAATAGAGATGTTGATTAGTAATTTTTAGGCAGCAATCTTTGCTTAAATAACTTTTGTAGTATTTGTATCGGATTTTCTTAATAAATACAAGAAAAAACTATATTATTCCAAATTTAATAATTGTAGTTGTGGCGATGTAGTAAGTTGCTTTCATTTAATGACTTAATAAGCTTCGGCTGTTTCCGAAGCTATGTATCGAACAATCTATGCTTTCTAGCAAATGTATCTATGCTTTCTATCAAACGAGTTTTTGCTTGCAGTCAAATGTCAATATGCTTGCAGCTAAATATTGTTTAATAAAGGGTAGCGAGGTTGATTAATCATAAAGAATAAAAGAAAATAGCTCAATTCAGTTGGTTGCTGCTCTAATTAAGTTTTCGGACAGTCTTCCCCAATAAAATTTCCCTTGGGACATTTTCCTTTGAGCCTTGCAAATTGTTTTACCGCAAAACATTTGATATACAAATATTAAAAGTTTTGCCCCAACGTCTTTCTTTAGTTGAAAGATGTTGGGGGGGGTGAAGAGTTTATACTATAGCAATTACATATGCTATTTATTCAATTGTTATTTCGCCTGCTATCGAGCGGCACATCATATTGCGAATGATGTTTGAATCGCTGTATTGTCCTTGTAGGAACATCAGCTTGGTAACAGCAGCCTCGACAGTAGAATCAATACCGCTAATGACTCCAGCTTTTTTAAGATGATAGCCTGTATCGTAGCGCGACATTTCTACGCTACCGGCAACACATTGGCTGATGTTTACTATTACCACGCCACGATGGGCTGCCTGATAAAGTAGCTTGTTGAGCCATGGCTGCTGAGGAGCATTACCACTACCATAGCTACGCATAACGATGCTTCGAAGTTCTGGAGCATCAAGCACGTGACGAATAATGCTTTCCTGAATGCCTGGGAAAAGACTAAACACCACAACATTAGGATCCATTGCATAATGCGGAATCATAGGTTTAGAGAAATCAGGATTAAGAATGTGGTGAGGATGGAATGTGAAGTTGATGCCAGCGTCGCAAAGGTGTGGATAGTTGAACGAGTCGAAGGCATTGAAACCATCGGCATTCTTCTTAATAGAGCGATTTCCACGGAGCAGACGACCACTAAAGTAAACACATACTTCTGGCACCATTGCATGACCATGGCTGTCTTTCAACGATGCTAATTCGACACTCGTAATAAGGTTCTCTTTACCATCAGTACGTAGTTGACCCATAGGAAGCTGCGAACCAGTAAGGATAACAGGCTTGGTGAGGTTTTCGAGCATGAACGATAGGGCACTTGCTGTATACGACATGGTGTCGGTACCATGAAGGATAACAAAGCCATCGTAGTCATTATATCTCTCAGCTATAATTCTTACTATTTGCGCCCAAAGACGTGGACTCATGTCGCTGGAGTCTATCGGAGGTGTAAACTGATATACTTCTACACCAGTTTGAAGTTGCAGAAACTCTGGCATGCTTTCAACCAAATGATTGAAATCTAACGGCTCCAAAGTGCCCGTTAGAGGGTTACATCCCATACCTATAGTACCACCTGTATAAATGATTAATACCTTTTGTGACATCGCTCGTGCTTATTTTTGGGCAAATTTAGTTAAATTCTACCGAATAAACAAATAATATCTCATATTTATGTGACAAAATGTTAGCCAAGTTACAATCTGTAAGTTTTATGGCTTAGTAACTTATTTTAATACAAAGTAGCCAAAAATTAACGGCTAATTATTTTGTTGCTATTACATTTTCCATTAACTTTGCAAGTTGAAAGAGATATTGCTCTCTTAACATTAAAAATGTAAATTATAACAATACTATAATCTATTAAAACAGAAAGAAAACATGAAAAAGTTTATGGATGAAAACTTCCTGTTGGATACACAAACTGCACAGGATTTGTTTCACAATCATGCGGCTAAGATGCCTATCATCGATTACCATTGCCATCTGATTCCAGAAATGGTTGCTAACGACCACAAGTTTAAGAGCATCACAGAGCTTTGGCTTGGTGGCGACCACTACAAGTGGCGTGCTATGCGTACTAATGGTGTTGATGAGCGTTTCTGTACAGGAAAGGATACATCTGACTGGGAGAAGTTTGAAAAGTGGGCTGAGACCGTACCTTATACTTTCCGCAACCCTCTTTATCATTGGACTCACCTTGAGCTTAAGACTGCTTTCGGTATCGATAAGCTTCTTTCGCCAAAGACAGCACGTGAGATTTATGACGAGTGTAACGAGAAATTGTTGCAGCCAGAGTTTAGCGCTCGTGGTTTGATGCGTCATTATAATGTAGAGTGCGTATGTACTACAGATGATCCAATCGACGATCTTCGCTACCACAAGCAGACTCGTGAGAGTGGTTTCGAGATTAAGATGATTCCTGCATGGCGTCCTGACAAGGCTATGAACATCGAGAAGCCAGACTATGCTGAATATATCAATAAGCTTGGCGAAGTAGCTGGTGTTACCATCACTACTTTCAAGGATATGGTTGATGCTCTTCAGAAGCGTCACGACTTCTTCGCAGAGAATGGTTGCAAGCTTTCTGACCACGGTATCGAGGAGTTCTATGATGAGGAGTATACAGATTCTCAGATTGAGACTATCTTCGCTAAGGCTATGAGCGGACAGCAGCTTTCTATTGAGGAGGTTCGCCAGTATAAGAATGCATTCCTTACTGTTTGTGCAGAAATGGACTATAATGCAGACTGGACTCAGCAGTATCACTATGGCGCTATTCGCGACAACAATACTTTGATGTATGACAAGCTTGGTGCTGATACAGGTTTCGACTCTATTGGTGAGTTCACAACAGCTAAGGCTATGAGCCATTTCCTCAACAAGCTCAATATGAGAGGTAAGCTCACACGCACTATCCTCTATACTCTTAACCCATGCGCTAACGAGGTTATCGCTACTATGCTTGGTAACTTCCAGGATGGTTCTTGCCCAGGTAAGATTCAGTTTGGTTCTGGTTGGTGGTTCAACGATCAGCTCGATGGTATGACACGCCAGATGAACGCTCTTTCTGTACTCGGATTGTTGAGCCGTTTCGTAGGTATGCTTACCGATAGCCGTTCATTCTTGAGCTATCCTCGTCATGAGTACTTCAGAAGATTGCTTTGCAACCTCTTGGGTAACGATGTTGAAAAGGGATTGCTTCCTAACGATATGGAGAGCCTTTCTCGTATGGTTGAGGATATCTCTTACAACAACGCAAAGAACTATTTCAAGTTCTACTAAAATAAAGTATATTTATTGATAGTTAATAATAAAGGCAAGCGATTTGTTTCGTTTGCCTTTTTCGTTATGTATATTATGATAGTTGGCTATTTCTTAAGCTCCATTACATCTTAATTCCGGCTCAATTCCTTACTTCTTATTCTTCTTTAGCTTCTTTAGTCTGCGCTTAGCCACAGTATGGTCGGGGCAAAGTTCAAGAGCTTTTTCGTAGTTGCGGATGGCTGCATCCGTCATGCCTTCGCTTTCGCATTCTTTGCCCATTACCACATATTCTGTAGCAAACTTCATAAGGGCTTTGCGTTGACTGTCAGCTTCCTGCTGCAGTTGAGTAATCTTGTTTTGCAAAGTATTGACGATAGATAGTTTTTTGCGCAAATAGCGTTTGGCGATAGGCTTCTCGATATCGTAACGACTATGAATGGCAAGGAAGAAATTGTCGAGTGCCGACTGCATGTCGCCTTTGTCGAAAGCTTCAATAGCATCATGATATTGCTGGTCGGCCTTGGATTGCGATAAGGCAGACTGAATGACTGCATTATCGTTGTAGTTGCGAGCAAAGTCGACAACGGCACGATTTACGAAGATATCTCCTCGACGTATAGGAAGGTTAAGGCTTATACCTTCTAAGGATTTACATCGAGATAGAGCCACGTAGGTTTGTCCTGCAGCAAAGACACCACCCGTGAAATCAATCTTTACGTTGCTAAAGGTAAGACCTTGACTCTTGTGAACGGTTATTGCCCATGCCAAGCGTATAGGAAATTGGGTATAAGTGCCTATTTCCTCTTCTACGATTTTCTTTTCTGTTTCGTCGAAAGTATAGCGCATGTTGCTCCATACTTCGCGCTCAACATCAAATTCTAAGCCATTCTCAAGCAAGATGGTAATATAATTGTAGCCTTCTTCATCAACTCCTGTAATGGTGCCAAGGGTTCCATTTACCCATCTTTTCTCCTTATCGTTTTTCACGAACAACACCTGTGCACCAATCTTTAAGATTAGCTCCATAGGGGTAGGGAGGCTGTTAACAGGAAACTCACCTTGCACATTACCTTGAAACAACATCTGCTCGCCCTCAAGTTCGTCAAGCTTTCGTTGGTTGATGAAGTCGACAGTATCGCGAAGGGTGGAAAGGGTGATAGAGAGTTGACCATCGTTGTTGTCAATCTCGGCTCCAACACGAGTGTTGAGCATAGAAAGCTGGCGGTCGGAAACTTGCGATATGCGGATATTGTCGAGTATGCCAATAAACTCAGGGTCGTTTTGGCGGTATACCTTGCGTAGCTCTATACACACCTGGCGCATTTGACGGAACACATTGGCATCAAAGAAATAGCCTGACTTATAGAAAGGACGCAACAGCTGGCGGTCTTCCTCCTTGATAACAGGTTCAAGCTGATAGATATCGCCAACAAACAACATCTGCTTGCCGCCAAAAGGTTCACGCATGTTGCGACAATATATGCGCAGCACTTTATCTATAAAATCGATGATGTCGGCACGTACCATACTTATCTCATCGATGATGATGAGTTCTACCTCCTGAATGAGCTTTACCTTCTCACGATTGTATTTTAGCGTGTCGCGGATGTTGCGCGGACTATAGCTGACATCAGTTGGAAGCAAAGGATGGAAAGGAAGTTTGAAGAAGCTATGGAGGGTGGAACCTCCTGCATTAATAGCAGCTATACCTGTAGGAGCAAGAATGATATTTTTCTTCTTGGTATGGCTGGCTATATAACGTAAGAAAGTAGACTTACCCGTCCCTGCTTTTCCTGTAAGGAAGAGCGAGCGACGGGTAAATCTTATAATCTGAAGAGCTTGTTGTAGCTCAGGATTGTCTTTATCTATATTCTCAAAATCTGTTTCGGCCATGTAAGGTGAGTGTTCACTTATTATAGGTCATCGAAATTTACTGCCTGTTCCTTAGGCTGAGTGCGCGTCTTCTCTTGATTTGGAGTTGATGCGCCATTAGCTGAAGATTGGCTTTCACCCTCAGATTTAACAACACGATGTACAGGGTAGCCATTCTCGTCGAGCATAATCTCTTCTTCTATAACGAGTGTACTATCGTTGTTAAGAGTATCGTTCTTGGCGCTTGGATAATAACTTGCACAAGTATACATGTCGGAAGTTATATCACTATCCTTAGGCTTATCGAATTTGCCACGATAATGAGCAAAAGCAGGATCGGCAAGAACAGACTGAAGGAAGTAGCCACAAATAGGGAGCGCAGTACGCGAACCTTGTCCGAGAGCACCAGTACGGAAGTGAATGCTACGATATTCGCCTCCTACCCATGCTCCAACTACAAGCTTAGGACTAACGCCTACGAACCAAGCGTCGGAATGGTTGTTGGAAGTACCAGTCTTACCACCAAATTCGGTATCCTTGAATTGTCCCACATAGCCCCAAAGACTTTGAGAAGTTCCTCCAGGTTCCATCATACCACCCTTGAGAAGTTGCTGCATGAAGAATGCACTCTTGTAAGGAATTACTTGTTCTGCATCCTCAGGAGCACGATAGACCTCTTTTCCATCACGGTCAACAATACGTGTCACCAATACTGGAGCATGATGACGACCATTATCAGCTACGGTACAATAAGAGTCGGCAAGTTCGAGGAGGTTCATATCACTTGACCCAAGAGCCAACGATGGAGTATCATCGAGTTTGCTGTCAACACCCATCTTGTGGGCTGTCTCTATGATTCTCTTGATACCCATTTCCTGACCAAGACGAACAGCTACCGAGTTAATACTTTTAGCAAATGCACTCTTAAGAGCCATAGAGTCGCCAGAGAAAGAGCCGTTGGCGTTGCCTGGAGTCCAGGTTGTCATCTCATGCTTCTTGCTGTCGTATACCTGCATAGAGATATATTCATCGCGACGCTTGTCGCAAGGAGTCAAGCCCTGATTCATAGCTTCGGTATAAACGAAGAGTTTGAAAGTAGAACCAGGCTGGCGCATAGCTTTAACCTTGTCGTATTTCCAAGAATTGAAGTCAATATCACCAACCCATGCTTTTACTGCACCTGTTTGTGGTTCCATGGCTACCATAGCGCAATGCATGAATTTCACCATGTAGCGAATAGAATCCAACGACGACATCTCCATCTCAATAGATCCCTTCTCGTAGTCGAAGAGTTTAACCTTGTGAGGTTTATTGAGATAATAGTTTATAGAGTCTTGGTTGTCTTCAAATTTTGCTTCCAACTGTTTATAAAAAGGCTGACGCTTAGCAATATCCTCGATGAAGTTTGGTATCACTTTACCATGCTCGTCAATCCATGGATCGTTGTTGCCCCAATGGTTCTTGAAGTTGCGTTGTATCTGCTTCATCTGCTTGATTGCTGCTTCTTCAGCATACTTCTGCATACGTGAGTCAAGAGTGGTATAAATTTTAAGACCGCTACTATAGAGATCGTAACCATTCTCCTCACACCATGCCTTCAAGTCATCAGCAACAGCCTGACGGAAATATAGTGCCTTACCATCATAATTGTTCTCTATCTTAAAGTCAAGCTTTATTGGTAGCTGCGATAGTTCTGAATAACGAGCCTTATCAAGGTCGTGATGCTTAACCATATTCATCATCACAACATTTCGACGACGCAGGCTATTCTCTGGATGTGAGATAGGATTATAGTATGTTGTAGCCTTAAGCATACCCACGAGGATAGCACATTGGTCGGTAGTGAGCTCCTTTGGTGTGGTATTGAAATATGTCTTAGCAGCAGTCTTTATACCAAAAGCGTTGGAACCGAAGTCAACGGTATTGGCATACATGGTGATGATTTCCTTCTTGCTATAGACGGTTTCAAGCTTTGTGGCAATAATCCACTCCTTGCTCTTCACGATAAGAATCCTAAGACCAGGAATCTTACCAAGCAAACCTGTAGAATATTGCGAACGTACGCGGAACATATTCTTAGCAAGCTGCTGGGTGATGGTTGATGCTCCACGACCATCATGACGAAGCAAGACATCTTTAACGGCACCAAAAAGGCCTATAGGATCGATACCCATATGCTTATAGAAGCGCTCGTCTTCTGTATCTATGAGAGCACGCCAAAAGTCAGGAGCCACTTCTTCGTACTTTACCGGAGTACGGTTTTCATTGAAGTATTTTCCTATCAATTCGCCATCTGCACTATAAATCTCAGACGCCTGACTTGTCTGAGGATCATTAATACCTGAGAAATAGCCAGGACTCTTACCGAAAAGCCAAAGGAAATTAATATCCACTGCTCCAAGATAGAGGAACAGCATTACTATCAACGAAACAAAACCAACAAGGGTTTTTGTATACCAGGCACGTCCTCCGTAGAGAGACTTGTACCATGACCAGAAAGTGCGCATCTTTGTTGCACACAAACTGCAAAAGCGTTTAATCTTCTTATACATACTTATGCCTAATTAGCAAATTATACATACAAAAGTAATAATAATAACGACAACTATAGCGATTTGTCGATATATTTTATGATTTCTTCAATATTATCGGGCGAAAACCATCGAATATTCTCATCTTTCTTGAACCAAGTGAGCTGTTTGCGCATATATCGACGTGAATTTGACTGTATCTGACGGATTGCTTCGTCGCGGTCTATCATACCATCAAAATAGGCAAACATCTCTTTATAACCTACGGTATTCAAAGAGTTGCAAGAGCGTTTATGATATACACGTCGAGCTTCGTCTTCTAAGCCTTGTTCCATCATCATAAGAACCCTGCGATTTATTCTATCGTACATTTCTTCACGATCGCGGTTTAAACCTATCTTCAAGATATTAAACGGACGTTGCTTCACGGAGTTTGTACGAAAGGAAGTATATGTGGTACCTGTCTGATGGCATATTTCTAGAGCATGAACAACACGGCGCGGATTATTACGGTCTACAATAGCCCAATGCTCAGGATCAAGCTCTTTTAGTTCTGCAACCAAAGCTTCAAGACCTTCGTTCTCAAGCCTTTGCTTCATCATCTCGCGTATATCTTCTCGTATGATAGGAATATCATCAATTCCTTTACATACAGCATCGATATACATCATCGAACCGCCAGAAATCAAAGCAGCATGATTTTCATGTCCATCGTCTGAAAACATTTGCTGAAGCAACTTCATCACATCTTCTTCATAGAGCGAAGCGCTATAATAGTCGTCGAGGGTGTGGTTGCCAACGAAATAATGGTAAACACGCTTCTGCTGCTCAGGGGTAGGGGCTGCCGTTCCTATCGGTAGTTCTTTAAAGATTTGACGCGAGTCGGCATTTATTATTGGTACACCAAGATGTTCGGCAATATCAAGACAAAGTTCAGACTTGCCAACACCTGTAGGACCAACGATTACTATCAAGGTGTTTCTCATCTATATAAAAAACTTGATGACAAAAAGTGGAAACTTATAATGAAAAGAAAAAGGAATATAGAAGACACATTCACAAATGTTTGTTTTGATGATGTCATCTAAATTCCTTTCACTATTTAGCTGTAATCTTTATCAATATTAAATACTATAAAATCTCGTTTGTTTTCACAATTCGATATTTATCAGAATTTACTATTATCTGATAATGCCTCGCTTTGAAGTTGTAACGAAGTCGATGAGATATTGAATTTCAGGAGTAACCTCCATATTTGCCTTTATCTCTTCCAAACCTTCTTTAAGGATACCCTTAGAATAGAGCAAACGATAAGCATCGTGGAGCTTTGTGATGAGCTCGTTGCTGAAGCCACGGCGACGAAGACCTACAAGGTTCAAACCACAATATTTTGTTGGCTCTTTGCCTGCTATCACGTAAGGAGGAATATCTTGGCTGAAACGGCAACCACCCTGAATCATCACATAACCACCAATGTGGCAGAACTGATGAACAAGAACGTTGGCACTAACGATAGCATTATCATCAACGACAACCTCGCCTGCAAACTTAGTAGAGTTACCTATAATAAGTCCGCTTCCGAGCTCGCAATCGTGAGCCACATGCACACATTCCATCAATAGGTTATTGCTTCCTACCACGGTCTTACCCTTAGAAGCAGTACCGCGAGAAATAGTTACGTTCTCTCTGATACTGTTGTTGTTACCAACTTCGCAGGTAGTCTCTTCGCCACGGAACTTCAAGTCTTGTGGCTTAGTAGAGATGCTGGCACCAGGGAATATCTCGTTGCCATCACCAATACGTGCACCAACATGTATAGTAACACTATTTTGCAACACATTATTGTTGCCAATTACAGTATTGCGGTCAATATAGCAGAAAGGACCGATTATGTTGTTGTCTCCGAGTTTTGCCTCAGGATGTACAAATGCTAAAGGACTAATCTGATTCATTATTCTTATTTATTCTTTACGATTTGTGCAGTAAATGTTGCTTCCGAAACAACCTTGTCGCCTACGAACATATAGCCCTTCATAGAGCTTATGCCATGGCGTACAGGAGCGAGAAGTTCAACCTTGAAGAGTAGTGTGTCGCCAGGAACTACCTTCTGGCGGAACTTAACTTCATCAATACGCAGGAAGTAGGTAGACCAACGCTCAGGTTCTTCAACCTGATTTAGTACCAACAATCCTCCACATTGCGCCATAGCCTCAATCTGCAATACCCCAGGCATTACAGGCTCTTTTGGGAAGTGACCTACAAAGAAAGGTTCGTTGGCAGTTACGTTCTTAACACCTACGATGCTTGTTGAACCCACGGCAATAATCTTGTCAACCAACTGCATAGGGTAGCGATGTGGTAACAGTTCGCGTATACGAATATTGTCCATTACTGGAGCATCGTTAGGATTGTAAACAGGAGCTTGAATCTCGTGCTTACGAATTTCCTTACGCATCAAACGAGCAAACTTGTTGTTGATGGTATGACCAGGACGAGTAGCCACGATACGGCCCTTGATTGGTTTACCGATAAGCGCCATATCGCCAATGATATCAAGGAGCTTATGACGAGTACACTCGTTTTCCCACATCAAAGGCTTGTGCTGGATGTAGCCAATCTTCTTAGCATCCATATGAGGAACGTTAAGCACGTCTGCAAGCTGATCAAGCTTCTCTTGAGTAACCTCGCGCTCATAGATAACAATAGCGTTATCCAAGTCGCCACCCTTTATAAGGTTTGCTTCGAGCAAAGGTACGATATCGCGAACAAACACAAATGTGCGGGCTGGAGAAATCTCCTCGCTAAAGTTGCGGATATCGTCGAGAGTTGCAAACTGGCTATTAATGAACTTAGACTGGAACGAGCACATAGCTGTTATAGAAAATTGCTCATCTGGCAAAATTGTTATGCAAGAGCCAGTTTCTGGGTCCTTAACCTCTATCTTATGCTTGATAATATAGTAGTCTTTAGGAGCATTCTGCTCTTCGATTCCAACCTCGTTGATTTTCTGTACATACTGAGTTGCAGAACCATCGAGGATAGGGAACTCAGGACCGTTAACCTGAATCAAGCAGTTGTCGATGCCAAGGGCATAAAGGGCTGCCATACCATGTTCTATAGTAGAAACGCGGATGTTGCCTTCGCCAAGCACGGTACCACGCTGGGTATCAACCACTTTCTCCGCGACAGCGTCGATAATAGGAGCACCTTCAAGGTCGGTACGCTGAATTTTGTATCCTGTATTTTCAGGTGCAGGATTGAAGACTACTGTTAGGCTCAATCCTGTATGTAATCCTTTTCCAAAGAGGGAAAAGCTACCTTTCAAGGTTGTTTGTTTTTGTGCGTCCATAATGGATAATATCTTTATTTTAATTTTTTCAATTCGTCAACTTCCTTTTGCAATTTCTGAATTTGCTTATAGAGGTCTGGAAGTTTTTGGAAGATGGCCTGCGACTTAAAGTAAGGCAACTTCTCCATAGGAGGTGTACCGATAAGAGTCTGATTATCTTTCAAGCTACTTGGCACACCTGATTGTGCTCCGAGGAACACCTTGTTGCCAATAGTGATATGACCTGCAATACCAACCTGACCGCCAAACATACACCATTGACCAACCTTAGTAGAACCTGCAATACCAACCTGAGCGCTCATTACGGTATTTGCACCAATATCGGTATTGTGGGCAATCTGTACAAGGTTATCGAGTTTGACGCCTTTGCGAACGTATGTGCTACCCATGGTAGAACGGTCGATACAGGTATTTGCACCAATTTCTACATCATCTTCAATAGTTACGATACCAATTTGAGGAATCTTATCATAGCCATTCTCTGAAGGAGCGAAACCGAAACCATCAGAACCTACTACGCTACCAGCATGAAGGGTTACACGATTACCAATATGACAATCATGATAGATTGTAACGTTAGGATAGAACAAGCAGTCGTTGCCAACCTTGGCATTCTCGCAGATAACTACGTTAGGATAAATCTGGCATCCGTCGCCAATAACAACATTATCGCCAATATATGCGAATGCTCCAATATATACATTTTCACCTATCTTAGCAGAAGGAGAAATGAAAGCCAAAGAATCAATACCTGTTTTCTTAGGCTTCATAGATTCGTAGAGCTGCAAAAGTTTAGCCACGCATTCGTATGCGTTGTCTACCTTAATAAGGGTAGCCTTGGTAGGCTTTTCGAGTTCTACACTCTTGTCTACGAGCACGATGCTTGACTCTGTGTCATAGATATAATGTGTATATTTAGGATTTGAAAGGAACGAAATAGCTCCAGGCTTTCCGTCCTCAATCTTAGCAAATGTGTTAACAGTAGCGTCCTCGTCACCTTCAATAACACCCTGTACGAACTGGGCAATTTGCTTAGCTGAAAATTCCATATTTGTTTAATAGTTATGTTATAATTTGCAAATATAGCAATTTTTGCTGATATACAATAAGGACTTGGATAATATTTGCGTTTTTTTTATTATCCAAGTCCTTAAATACTATATATTTGGTATTTTTACGCAAAAATGACGCAAAATAAAGCCAACATTAATATGTTATAAAACAATTATGCAAAATTAGCCAATTCTGCAGCCATTTGCTCCTGCAACTCTTTTGCTTTCTGACCTGCTGCCTCAGCAAAGTCTTCACCCTTGCTTGCGTAGATAATGCCGCGTGAAGAGTTAACGAGCAAACCACAATCCTTAATCATACCATATTTGCATACTTCCTGAAGGCTACCACCCTGAGCACCAACACCAGGTACAAGCAAGAAATGGGTAGGGGCACACTTACGAATGTCGGCAAACATAGCACCCTGTGTAGCACCAACAACATACATCATGTTCTCATCATTTCCCCATTCTTGGCTCTTCTTCAAGACTTTCTCAAACAGGCGTTCGCCATTTGCGTCTTCTGTTAGCTGAAAGTCGTGAGAACCCTTATTGCTTGTCAATGCCAACAATACAACCCATTTTCCTTCATATGTAAGGAATGGAGTTACACTATCTTCGCCCATGTATGGAGCAACTGTCAAAGCTTCTACATTATATTCCTCGAAGAAAGTCTTTGCATACATAGCTGATGTGTTGCCGATATCGCCACGCTTAGCATCTGCGATGATAAAATGGTTTGGATAGTTCTTCTTCAAATAGTCAACGGTTTTCTCGAAAGCTACAAGACCTTTTACTCCATAAGCTTCATAGAAAGCGAGATTTGGCTTGTATGATACACAATAGTCGGCAGTAGCGTCGATAATAGCCTTGTTGAATTCAAAGATTGGATCTTCCATTTCTGCAATATGCTGTGGCATCTTGCTGATATCTGTATCAAGACCTACACACAAGAATGATTTCTTGCTAAAAATCTGTTCTACGAGTTGTTTTCTGTTCATGATTATTCTATTGTTTTTGAACTTTTTAGTTGTTAAACTCCAAGTTTCAGGAAATTATTCACTCTCTGTAAGTAGCTAAAAAGCATCTTACAGTTCATTTTCCTTCATCTTTTCTGCATTCTCAGCCACGGTCAATGCGTCAATCATATCTTGGATGTTGCCGCCAAGAAAACCTTGAAGGTCATGAGTGGTATATCCAATACGATGGTCTGTCACACGACCTTGAGGGAAGTTATATGTACGAATCTTTGCGCTACGGTCGCCAGTAGAAACAAGGCTCTTACGGCGGTTAGCGATATCGTCTACATATTTCTGATGTTCCTTATCATAAATAAATGTACGCAAGCGCGAAAGAGCACGTTCCTTATTCTTAGGTTGGTCGCGGGTTTCGGTACACTCGATAAGGATTTCTTCTGTTTCACCAGTATTTGGATTCTTCCACATATAGCGCAAACGTACACCAGACTCTACCTTGTTTACGTTCTGACCACCAGCACCACTTGATCGGAAGGTATCCCACTTGATTTCTCCCTCGTTGATGCTTACCTCAAACTTGTCTGCCTCTGGCAATACGGCTACAGTAGCAGCAGATGTCTGCATACGACCATTTGATTCTGTTACAGGAACTCGCTGAACACGATGTACTCCTGACTCATATTTCAAAGTACCATATACATCTTCGCCACTTACAGCAAAGTCAATCTCCTTATAACCGCCTACAGCACCTTCGCTTACGTCGGTTACTGAAAGTTGCCAACCCTTAGATTCGCAATAGCGCTTATACATCTGGAACAAGTCGCCAGCAAACAGGCAAGCCTCGTCGCCACCTGTTCCTGCACGAATTTCCATCTGTACATTCTTTGCATCCTCAGGATCCTTTGGAACGAGCAATATCTTTATCTCCTCCTCTAGCTTTGGCTGCAATTCTTCGTTGGTTGTCAATTCTTCACGAGCCATCTCCTTCATTTCAGGATCGCTCTCATTAGCAAGGATATCTTTTGCCTCGCTAATAGAATTAAGACAATTTATATATCTCTTACGGGCGTTCATAATGTCGCCCAAATCTTTGTACTCTTTAGTCAGACGTACGTATCTCTGCTGGTCGGCAATTACTGAAGGGTCAGTAATGAGTGTCGACACTTCCTCGTAACGGCTCTCAAGTCCGTCGAGTTTCTCCAAGATGCTGTTATTCTCTGGCATTTTGTATTTATATGATTAATAATTGAATTCTCCAAATTCAGACTTAATAGTAAGGCTCTTTTCACCCTCTTCAATATGACCAACAATCTGAGCGTCAATATTGAAGCTACGGCTAATTTCGATAACCTTCTCGGCAACTTCAGGGCGAACATATATCTCCATACGATGACCCATGTTGAAAACCTGATACATTTCCTTCCAGTCAGTACCAGAACAGTCGTGGATAGCTTTGAACAATGGAGGTACAGGGAACATATTGTCCTTAACAACCTTGCAGTTGTCACCTACAAAGTGAAGAACCTTGGTCTGAGCACCACCTGTACAATGAACCATACCATGAATTTCAGGACGAAGCTCATCAAGCAATTTCTTAATAACAGGTGCATAAGTACGAGTAGGAGAGAGCACTAGCTGACCTGCATCGATGTCTACGCCCTCAACGCTATCTGTGAGTTTATATTTTCCGCTATAAACCAATTCGTCAGGCACTGCATGGTCGAAGCTTTCAGGATATTTCTCTGCAAGATATTTTGCAAATACATCGTGGCGAGCACTTGTCAATCCATTTGAGCCCATTCCTCCGTTATATTTCTTTTCGTAGGTTGCTTGACCTGTTGAACTCAAACCTACAATAACATCGCCTGGTTTGATATTTGCGTTGTCGATAACATCGCTACGCTTCATACGACAAGTAACGGTAGAATCGACAATTATTGTACGCACAAGGTCGCCAACGTCAGCAGTTTCGCCACCTGTAGGATAGATTCCTACGCCCATCTCGCGAAGTTCTGAAAGCAATTCGTCTGTACCATTAATGATAGCAGAGATTACTTCTCCTGGCACAAGCATCTTGTTGCGTCCGATGGTGCTTGATACAAGAATGTTGTCAACAGCACCCACACAAAGCAAGTCGTCGGTATTCATTACAATTGCATCCTGTGCAATACCTTTCCAAACATTTAGGTCGCCAGTTTCTTTCCAATACATGTATGCCAAGCTCGACTTAGTGCCAGCTCCATCAGCGTGCATGATATTGCAATAATCTGGGTCGCCACCCAATACGTCGGGAATAATCTTACAGAAAGCTTGTGGATACAAACCTTTGTCGATGTTTTTAATAGCGTTATGAACATCTTCTTTTGCAGCGCTAACGCCACGCATCATATACCTATTGTTCATGGAGTGATGTTGTGTATTATTTAATTGTTTATTATTATCAATTTTATCGTAAGAACTGCTATAATGAGCAATCCTTTAGGGTGTTGTACTTAATCCTTTGAATTCCAGAATGTCCAGCTAACAAAAGCTTGAAGCAGTAACATCTCAAGACCATTCTTTACTATTGCTCCTTGAGCCTTGCCTTTTTTCAAGAACAAGGTCTCGTCTGGATTATAGATGAGGTCATAGAGTAGGGTGTGGCTATCCATAGCTTTGTAAGGAAGATTTGGACATTCATCGGTATGAGGATACATACCACATGGGGTGCAGTTTACTATCACGTTGTACTCCTTAATAATCTGAGGAGTCAGCTTTTCATATTGGATAGTTCCTTCCACTTCGCGACGGCTCACAAACATAGTCTCTAATCCTAAAGACTTGAGTCCATAATTTATAGCTTTGCTGGCACCTCCAGTACCAAGTATTAGGGCCTTCTTATGACATTTTTCCAATAGCGGCTCAATGCTTTGGGTAAAACCAATCACATCACTATTGAAACCTTTAAGTTCTACGTCGTTACCCTTGTGAGTAACACGTATCACGTTTACTGCTCCGATAGCCCTTGCTTCAGGACTTATCGCATCAAGATAACTTATCACCTTCTCCTTATAAGGGATGGTGACATTCAGCCCCTTCAGTTCAGGGGTGGCGTCAACAACCTCCATCAGATTTTCTATCGATGGAATCTCGAAATTCACATACTCTGCGTCGATTCCTTCGTTTTGGAATTTCTCGTTGAAATATCCCTTAGAGAAAGAATGAACAAGAGGATAACCGATAAGTCCGTATTTGTCCATATATTAACGATTTATTTCTCGGCAAGATACATAGTGCAGATGCCGAATGTGAGTCGCTTGAATGAGGCTTTTTTGAAGCCTGCTTTGTGAAAAGTTTCCACCATCTGCTCGCCCTGTGGAAAGGCTTCGATAGTGGCTGTGAGATAGCTATAGGCATCATTGTCGTTAGAGACAAGTTTGCCGTAAACAGGCAGAATGGTATGAGAGTAGATAGCAAATAGCTGTCGCATAGGAAACGACACAGGACGTGTAAGTTCAACGATACTTAAATGTCCGCCAGGCTTCAGCACTCTGCACATTTCTTTTAATCCTTGATCCAAGTTGCCAAAGTTGCGAATACCAAAGGCTGCAGTCACGGCATCAAAGGTATTTTCAGCAAACGACATCTTCATGCAATCTTCGCGTTGGAAACTGATTACATCCGACAGCTGCTGAGCCTCTACCTTTTGGCGTCCGATATTCATCATGCCTTCCGATAGGTCGGCACCAATTATTTGCTTTGGCTTAAGCATCTTGGCTGCTTGAATAGCAAAGTCGCCTGTACCGGTAGCAATATCAAGAATATGTTGCGGATTCCATTTGGCAATCTGCTTGATAGCCTTTTTGCGCCATCCCTTGTCAATATCGAACGATAGACGATGATTCAAAGTGTCGTAAGTAGGAGCGATGTTATCGAACATTTTCTCCACCAACTTGCCTTTATCCCCTTGTCCGTCGTAGGGTTTTATTTCTTCCTGTTTGTACATATTATAGCAATAAAGGGGTAATGAGAGCAAACATTTATTTACTCCCACAACCCCTCATTATTATCTTTAGCGAGTAGCAAGAAACTCGCTGACATTCTTTTCGATACGAGCTGCGATATCGCCGTCTTCGAGAGCCTTATCAAACTTCTCACCTGTGATATGCTCGTAAAGTTCGATGTATCTCTCACTCACGCTTTCTGCATATTCATCAGTAATCTCTGGCATAGTCTGTCCAGGTTCGTTCATGAAGTTGTGTTCGATAAGCCATTGACGTACAAACTCCTTAGAAAGTTGCTTCTGTGGTTCACCCTTTGCAAACTTTTCCTCATAGCCATCTGCATAGAAATAGCGGCTTGAGTCAGGAGTGTGGATTTCGTCAATAAGATAAACCTTACCATCACGCTTACCAAACTCATATTTTGTGTCTACGAGGATAAGGCCGTGCTTTGCAGCAATTTCCTGACCACGAGCAAAAAGCTTGCGTGTGTAGTCTTCCATTACAGCATAGTCTTCTGCGCTAACGATACCCTGAGCAATAATTTCTTCTTTAGAGATGTTGAGGTCGTGACCCTCATCAGCCTTTGTAGTAGGAGTGATAATAGGCTCTGGGAAACGCTGATTTTCCTTCATTCCCTCAGGAAGCTTTACACCACAAATCTCACGACAACCATTCTTGTAGTCGCGCCATGCTGAACCTGTAAGGATACCACGGATAATCATTTCTACGCGAAAACCTTCGCATTTCAATCCAACTGTCACCATAGGGTCTGGAGTAGCAAGCTTCCAGTTAGGACAGATGTCTGCTGTTGCGTCAAGGAACTTAGCAGCAATCTGGTTCAATACCTGACCTTTAAAAGGAATACCCTTTGGCAAAATAACATCAAATGCCGAAATACGGTCTGTGGCCACCATCACCATGATGTCGTCATTGATGTTGTAAACGTCACGAACTTTGCCGTGATAAACACTCTTCTGTCCATCGAAATGGAAATCAGTCGTTGTTAATGCTTTCATCTCTGTTATCTTTTTTTAAAGTTGCTTTATCATAAGCGTCGTAGGCATTCACGATACGAGTCACGAGTTTGTGTCTCACAATATCCTTCTGATTGAAGTATATCATCGCTATACCTTCTGTGTTTTTCAATATTGATAACGCCTCGCGCAGTCCGCATTTCGATTGTTTTGGCAAGTCTACCTGGGTAAGGTCACCTGTTATCATCATTTTGGTGTTCCATCCCATACGGGTTAAGAACATGCGCAACTGGGCTGGGGTGGTGTTTTGTGCCTCATCGAGAATTACTATGGCGTCGCTCAAAGTGCGTCCACGCATAAATGCCAATGGGCAAATCTGAATTATTCGTTTCTCCATCATATCCTGAAGTTTAACTCCTGGGAGCATATCTTCAAGGGCATCATAGAGAGGTTGTAGATACGGATCTATCTTATCTTTGATATCGCCAGGAAGGAATCCCAACTTCTCTCCAGCCTCAACAGCAGGACGACAGAGAATAATCTTCTTCGCGGTCTTTTCCTTCAAAGCCTTTACAGCAAGTGCGATGCTAAGATAGGTTTTACCTGTTCCGGCAGGACCTACTGCAAATATCATATCGTTTTCGTAATAGGCATCGATAAGCTTCTGCTGGTTTTCAGATTTACTTTTTATAGGGCGACCTGACATGCTATACACGATTACTCCTTTCGAGCTTTCAGAAGCAGTTTTTCGCCCTTTAACGATATCGAGTATATCTTCCTCAGATATTGTATTGTGGGTCAACAGATGCTTACGCATAGACTCCACATCTTCCTCAATCTTAGCTATTTCCTCTTCGTCACCAAGAACTCGCAAGACGTTGCCACGAGCCATTATCCTTAGCTTAGGAAATAACGATTTCACCATCTGCAAATGACAGTTGCCTACACCATAGAACATTATCGGATCTATGTCTTCGAGTACAATATGTTTCTCTATCAAAGTCTTATTCTTATTATTTAATTTGTTAAACGCTGCAAAATTACAACTTTAATTGCGAAACACAAAATAAAGCATCAAATATTTCTATCAATAAGAGTATAACTCTGATTATCTTATTATAAAAACTGTTTATTTTCTTTTTAATTCTTTTGAAATTACATATTCTTGTATTATCTTTGCATGTCGAAAAAACAAATATTGAAAATGAAAATATCGAAATCAGCATACCTCCAAAGTTTTATTGCTACCACCATCTCACTTGCTCTGGTAAGATGTGTATTTCCAAGTGTAGCAGGCAACATGGACGAGAACTCAGCCATTACATCGAAACAAACATCCATAGACAGCACAACCAAAGATAGCGCTAATAACGATTTAATTGACAATCAAGCCAATAGCTTTGTCGCTCATTCGATAAGATCGAGGTTTTTTGCCTCTGATGGTTCTCTTACAAAGAATAAAATATGGAGTGTACCGGGATTTCAGAATACATTCCCTGACCAAAATGATGTACAGTTGGTTTCTGCAAAAGAATGGGGAGTAAAACCTGTACGTAATCGTACTGATGCAGAAAAGCGCAAGGCAGAACTTGTTTATATTGGCTCTAATCCATTTTTCCATGTAGACAAGCTCAACAATAGTATTCCTTACCTTGTACCTCGAGCATCGATTTTGCTACAGGATATTGGTCGCAACTTCTTTGATAGCCTACAATGTAAGGGCATTCCTTTACACAAGATTATTGTAACAAGCGTACTTCGTACTACAGACGATGTAGCTCGTCTTCGCCAACGCAATAGCAATGCAACAGAGAACAGTTGCCATCTTTACGCAACTACTTTCGATATATGTTATAATAGGTATAAGACTGTAGAGGCTCCTGGCGAGCAACGTCGAGCTGTCAGAAATGACACGTTGAAATGGGTGTTTAGCGAAGTATTGCAAGATATGCGAGAGGCTAATCGTTGTTGGATTAAGTATGAAGTAAAGCAGGGTTGCTTCCACATCACGGTAAGATAATTTTTGTTTGCCACAAACAACCAGAACAAAGATGAAATGAGAATAAATTGCTTATGAATAAGAATTTTTTAGTTAGTATATTGCTATCTATAGGACTTCCATCTTTTATTGAGGCCCAAGAAGCTAATCCATTGCGTGACAGTCTGAAAGTTGCTGCAGAAGTATTGTTGTATCATCCTGATTCTGTAGACTTGCTGCTAAAAAAAGCGGCATGGAATATAGAACTCGAGCAATGGCAATATGCTAAGGATTCTTATGATATAGTACTTGCTAAAGAGCCTGCAAATATAGCTGCTCTATATTTTCGTGCTTATGCCAACGAGCGATTAAATAGATTTAATTTTGCTCGCCTTGACTATGAGCATCTTTTAAGTATTGTACCAGGCAATTATCAAGCTCAACTTGGTCTTGCTCTTCTTAACCACAAAAGCAAACATTATACTGAGGCCATGGATATGATGAACCATCTTGCTTCGCAATTTCCAGATAGCGCTGTGGTTTTTGCTGCTCGCGCTAATATGGAGAAAGATCGTAAGATGTATTCTGTTGCTGAATACGACATTACCAAGGCTATTAATTTAGACCTTAAAAATGCGGACTATCTAATGATGCGAGCTGACTTGAGAGCGAAACTTGGTTTGTGGCCAGATGCCAAATCCGATCTAAAGAAGCTTATTCAGCTTGGTGTTTCACCAGCTTCGCTACAAGATTTATATACAAGAGTGAGCAAACGTAAACGAAAGTAAGCACTTTCAGCTAACAACAATTTAGTAGAACCAATTGTTTTATTAAAAATCCAATTATATTGAGCAAAAACTATTTTAACGTGAGTTCGACGAATTAGAATAAGGTTAATTGTCTATCTATAGTCCTTTGGACTGCAATTGTTGGTTTCTTAGGAAAGAAACAATATGCAGCCAAAGCTCCAAGAGTATTGACAATGAAGTTATCAAAAGATCTGTGTCTGGAATGTTCCACCTGTGCGATATTCTTAAGTTCATCGTTTACGGTCTCAATGATAGCCCGTTTTCTAAGCAAGAGTCTATCTGATATTTTCATGATAGAACCCTTCATGTTGCTTT
>OIXA01000346.1_pt1 | contig 67664 bp, 69 predicted proteins | sample 1587721 | NCBI WGS metagenome assembly OIXA01 (sample SAMEA3888900, study PRJEB22519) | human gut metagenome | biome: human gut; feature: human-associated habitat; material: faeces | place: Denmark | collected 2013 | reverse complement strand
CAGCCGCCGGAGCGGTGCTTAAGCCGTTAGGCGGGAATTGTGCGGTGTTGCCTTAGAAATCCAGCGCTTCCATGGCGGCGGTAAAGTCCTCGTCGCTGGATTCCTGGCTGCCGTTCCAAGCGGCGGTGTTCCAGATCTCAGCGAAGCTGCGGTTGCCGATGACGGTCACATCGTGGTCGAGACCGGCATACTCCCGCAGGCGGGCGGGCAACTGGATGCGGCCCTGCTTGTCCGGCGTGACCTCCACAGCGGAGGAGTAGAGCATGCGGCTGACGCTGCGGCCCTTGACCAGCCCTTTTTCTTCGATCTTGGCGGCGACCTTTTCAAACTCGTCACTGGGGAAAGCGGCCAGGCAGTGGTCCAGCCAGCGGGTGACAATAAAGGTCTCCCCCATAGCGTCGCGGAACTTGGCGGGGAAATTCAGGCGGCCTTTGGCGTCGATGGCGTAGTCGTACTGGCCTACCAGCATAGCCGCTCTCCCCTTTCGTCAGTTTCTACAAATCTTCGGCACGTTTTTTGACGTTGCCGCGTTGAGTTTGTGGATAACTCTGTGGAAAGGGTGGAAAACCACCCACTTTTCACCACAAGGGTTGTTATTCACACCACAATTCCCCACTTCGTATATTTAGTCTACCATCTAATGGGGTAAAAAGCAAGCCCGCAGCAGGAAAAAATCCCGCTGCGGGCTACATTTCACAGATTATTTTTTTGTGGTGGGGGTGGGCTTTGGCCATGAGGCGGTGGAGAGGGGGATGGTGTAGTAGATGCTCATGGTGAAGCCGAACGATTTGCTGCGGTCGCCGTAGCCGGGAATGAACCACGGCTTTGCCTGTGGGTTCTTTTTCTCGGAAAATATACCACGGTAGCGTGCTTGCCAGCCCATGGCGAGGTTGCGCCAAAGTGTGACGCGAAGCCCAGCAAGAAATTCGCCCCACAGTGCGTGCGAACTCTGCCCTTTCAGCTCAAATGGCACGGTCTCGCCCCAATAGTGGTCGGTGTAGTTTACATCGGTCACATCGTATTTAAATGTGGAGTAGCCCATTCGCACACCGGCGTAGGCTTGATATTTGGGGTCGTTTTTGAATGTGAAATTATAGTTGGCGCCTAATTTGAAGTAGGGTGCGAGTTTCCCTTTGTAGGTGAAATTCATGTCATCTGGCGTGTTGTTGGCAAAGCCAACGCCGATTTCTACTTCAGGTTGCAGGCGGTTCCACATATTCAGGGAGGCACTGATGCCGAAGTTGCCGTATTTCTGCCCAAACGCCATCATTATCGCATCGCCCATAGCCACACCGAAAGTGGCTTGTGTGAGAAGCGGATAGCGTGGATATACACGGCGCAGCGAGTCTCTGCGCAGTTCCTCCTTCGCCGATGTGGTGTCGCCGTCGAGATAGCGTTGCACCACTTCCTCCTTCGTGCCTTTTGCCGGACGGAGAATGGTGTTGGTGTTGGGCTTCACAGGCGTGATGCGGCGTTGCTCATTGGTCTGTGCAACAGCCGTGCTTGCCGTGAGCGCAAGTGCGAGAATGATATGGAGTGTGGATAATTTCATCGCATAAAGATTCTGAACGTTTTGGCATTGTCGTTGGTGACCATCGGCTTCACGAGCGCCACCGAGTCGATGGCGTGGCGTGTGTAGCTGTAGTCTGAAATCTCGAAATTGAGCATTGCGCCGCAATCCACGCTTGCAAATGCCGGTTGCGAGCTGTAGCGCACCGTGATGGTGTCGGCAGGCGCATTCTCCACGTTGTAGTTAAGTTCAAACTGGCACATGTCGGTGGAAGGGCGCAGCGGCAGATAGATTTCGCTAACCGACTGCTTGTCGATGAAAATGCTGTCGCCGGGCGCACCGATACCACGCACGCTAAGGTTGGTGATGCTCACGGCGGTGGTGCCCTTGAAGAACGCCGCAACAGGCAGACTCGAACGGTTGTCGATGCAACCGTCGCCACTGCAACCGCTCAACGCCGCCGAAGCCAGTAGCGCCAGCGCACCAAATGCCAGATGTGGAAACTTGATTATCATTTTTTGATTTCTTCAGAAATTTCGTACACGTTACGGTCGGCAGAGTGGCGAATGATGAGTTCGCCGAGGAAACCGCACAGGAAGAGTTGCACGCCCAAAATCATACACACGAGAGAGAGGTAGAAGTAGGGCGATTGGGTCACGAGCATGGGGTGGTTGCCAGCGTAGAGGTTGTAGAGTTTGATGCCACCCACCAGCATCACGGCGATGAGACCGAAGAAGAACATCAGCGAACCGAGCAAGCCGAAGAAGTGCATAGGCTTCTTGCCAAACTTGGTTTGGAACCACAGGGTGAGCAAGTCGAGGTAGCCGTTCACAAAGCGGTCGAGACCGAACTTGGTCACGCCATATTTGCGAGCCTGGTGGTGCACCACGCGCTCACCGATTTTGGTGTAGCCGGCATTCTTAGCCAAGTAAGGAATGTAGCGGTGCATGTCGCCATACACCTCAATGTGCTTCACCACCTCGCGGCGATAAGCCTTCAAACCGCAGTTGAAGTCGTGAAGATTGTGAATGCCGCTCACCTTGCGCGCTGTGGCGTTGAACAGTTTGGTGGGAATGGTTTTGGTTTTGGGGTCGTAACGCTTCTTTTTCCAACCGCTCACCAAATCGTAGCCCTCCTCGGTAATCATCTTGTAGAGGTGTGGAATTTCGTCGGGGCTGTCCTGCAAGTCGGCGTCCATGGTGATGACCACATCGCCTTGCACACGCTCAAAACCAGTGTTGAGGGCAGGCGACTTGCCGTAGTTGCGGCGGAAACTCACGCCCTTGATATTTTCGTTTTTCTCATGAAGTTCCTTAACCACTTCCCACGAGTTGTCGGTGCTGCCGTCGTTGATCATCAGCACCTCGTAGGTGAAGTTGTTTTCTTTCATCACGCGCTCAATCCATTCTGCCAATTCGGGCAGCGATTCGGCTTCGTTATACAGTGGAACTACTACTGAAATATCCATATCGTAAAGTTTATAATATATTTAATCGTTGTTTTTTTAAAAGCTTTGTTAGTTGCGCTTGCCAAAGATTTTGATGAGTGCCGAGATAAAGGCACTGAGCAGCGAGCCGGCAAACGAGCAAAACCAAAATCCCGTGAGCGCCAAGTCGATGCTGCGAGGTGCGCCCTGCTTTTCGATTACCATGCGGAGCGTGGTCACCACCTCCTGCATACCGTCGGCAAAGCGTTCGGGAGTGGCTTCGTATTGGGTGATGATGTGCTGCGCCTGCTCATAGAAGAAATTCGGGCGCAAATACTCCATCACAGCCCAACTCACGCCACAGGCAATGAGCGAGCCGCACATGAAAATGAGAATCCCCATCATCCAAAGGTTGGAAAACGACGTTCTGCCTTCTTCGGCATTGTATCGCTTTTTCAGCCATCGGTAGATGATGAAAGGAGTGGCGAGTACCATAGCCAAGGCAAACGCCGAGAGGGCGATGTGCTTATCGGAGAAAATAAATGCCGAAGCCATCGCAGAGAGGTAGATGCCAAAAGGCGCTCCCCATTCTGCCGCTTGCTTAAAAAGACTCTTTTGGTGCCCCATACGATGAATTGTTTGTAACGTACAAAGTTAGGAATTATTCTCCACATTCACAATATTATTGGGCATATCTAAGCTGGTGGAGCATTGGTGGTGAAATAGAGCACTCCGAGCACTCGGAATAATCGGAGCGCTCGGAGTGCTTTTATCTAATTTCTAATTTCTAACCTCTAATTTCTAATTTCTCAACAAAATATTGATGAGGGCGGTGACGTCGGTTACGTTTACTTCGCCGTTGCCGTCGATGTCGCAGAGGGAGGATTCGTAGGTGGCGGCGTGGAGAATGTGGTTGATGAGGGCAGTTACGTCGCTCATATTCACTTCGCCGTTGCCGTCAATGTCGCCCACGGTGGATTGTGGCTTCACTTCGAGAGGACATACCGAATAGTTGTTGAAATAGTTGGGGTCGTCGGTCTTCATTTTGTGAGGCATAGGTCGTGTGGACTTCTTGCTCATTTTCTTGGTGATAGGAGAGGAATTGCTGTCGGAAGTCCAAGGCTCGTGCTGCTTCCACACCACACGCATCTCATATGCCATGCCTTCGCTGAAAGCGTAGTCGCCGATATAGCGACGGTCGAGGGCGATGGGCTGGTTGGCAGAGCCGTCGGCATTGATGCCAGCGAAATATTCCTTGCCGTCGATAGTCACAAACTTACCCGAAGCGTACGACACTTGGTTGCCGTTTGCCCAGCATGAATCGCCAAACTGATAATGCTGATAAGCGATTTCGGGATATTCGCAGTCGAGGGCGGAAGGCGTTTTCATCAACTCGAAGCGAGGGTTGGTCTGGTTGTCAGCCAAAATGCCTCGCACGGTGGCAGGTGCAATCACCTTCATGGCGGCGATGGCGCGATATGCTTCCTCATTGTCGCCACAGTCGAGGGCGATGTAGTCGGGAGCCCAGTCGTAGGTTTCCACATAGCCCCATTCGGCGTAGGTGTCGTCCACCACTTGTGTAGCGTTGTCGGTCACATAAATGAGGTTCTTTCTGCCGCAGTCGGGTTCAAGCGCCTTGGTGGGAGCCACCACATAGAGCGTGTCGGCGATGGTGTATTCTGTGCCATCGACACCTTGATACCAGATTCGCCAAAGTTTCTTCACATTCTCATATTCAGTGATGGCAGTAGGCACGAAAGTCACACCCACGCCATTTTCGCTCTTGGTGAGAATGCCTTGAACGGTAAATTTCATATTGGCAGTGGTGGTAGGGTATTTGATACCGAATTTATTGACGCCAGCCATCGTAGATGTGGTGCTGTCGGCATTGACTTCGGTGATGGTGAATTTGCCGTCAGCGTCAATATTGTTGATTGCCACGGTTTTAAATGCGCAGTAGTCGTTTTCGTAAGTGGAAACGCCATCCTTGAAAGTGCCGAGATAGCCCGTGAAGTCGAACGCCTCGCAATCGCTATTGCTGGCACTGACCGAAGCAGGTTTCAGTCCCTCTACGCCAGTGATAACGGTGATGCCGTCCACTTTGCCCTTCACGCCAGTCCAACCGGCAGGAATGTATTCGCCCACCTTGTATTCGGTGTCTAAATCACCGTAAATGATGGCAGAATACAGATATTCGCTCTCGCAGCGCACGAAGTGGAATTTACCGATGTTCAGCACCACGAAAGCCATGCCTGTGAAGCGGATTTTAGTGCCGTCGGCAATGGAGTCGCCGAAATTGAGGAAAGTGTCGAGTTCCTTCACCGTAGGGTCGATGGTGCCACCGTCGTCGTAGGTCACCACCATTGAGTCGAGGCGAATCTGCCCGTCGAAGTTGAAAGTGACCGATGCGGCGTTGCCACCCCAAATGCTCTCCTGCACGAAACTGCCACTGCTCACCGAAGAAGGGGCATACCAGCGGCTATTGTGAAACACGATAGAACTGATCGTTTTTCCGGCAGGGGCTGCCACGGTCACAGCACCGCTATACACACGGAGTTGCACATTGCCGTTGTAGTCGAGATACACACGGTTTTTGGTGTTGGTGGTGCTTACGCCCACTTTCAGCGTCACGCCATCGACGGTGGCTGTACATTCCGAGGTGATGTCGCCTTCGGTTGATGACGACGACGAGGGAGCCGTGAAGCCAAAAAGTTCGGCACCATGGTGTGCGAAGTCGAAAGTGGCAGTAGCTGCCCAGGCATTGGCAAAAGCCATTAATGCCACAGCAAACAGGAGTATTACTTTTTTCATATTCTGATATGTTGATGTTAATGTTTTAACTATTCGCTACAAAGTTAATTGTTTTTCTTCATTTTTCACCATTTATGTTTTTCGGAATGATGTTGTTGGTGATGTGAATTAAATGTTTTATATTTGCAGAAGTGAAATTAACACCATTCCAAAACCAATTAATTAACAAATGAATAGGATGATAAGCAACGCATTAATTTTAGTTACGCTATTGGCATTGTCGGGCTGCAATCAGGGCAGTCAGAACACCGCCAGTCAAGAGGCAAGCACGATGCACGACTCTGCCTCAAACGAGAGAATTCAAGAAACTCCCACATCAGCAGCCGCACCTGTGGCGGTGAGAGGTCAACTCGTGGATGCGCACACCTATAGGCTGTGTGGCAAAACCTACACCACCAAGGGCAATTTTTCGGTTGACGCATACAACCGCAATGCCACCGGCGTGGTGACATTCACCGGTTTCCCTGCCTCGTATGAGGAATTTGCCGACCTTTACGAAAACTTCTTGGGTAAAACCCCGGAAGGCACTGCGGCAATGGCAACGATGGCTATGGAACTTTTCTACCGCGACAAGGCTGTGGGAGAAAAATGTGTGACACTGCTGTGTAGCCCAGGCAGCGCGGCAGGCATGAAGAGCATTGTGGGTGAGAAAGTGCGCTCGTGGAAGCGTGGCGACCCTTACGGACAGCGTTACCTCCCAGCGGCAGTGCTCAAAGGCGCAACGGCAGAGAATGGCTATCTGCCCACCGACCCCTACACCATTGAGATGAAAGCGAGTGTGAACAAGCACGAAAAGGTGCAAATCAGCGACAACGGCATCTGCATGTACATTTATGTGCTGGGCGACGGTTGGGATTCGCATCAGCGCAGCGTGCAGGTATTTCTCCGCACAGGTGGCGACCACTACAAGATTTGGGCGGCATCGTCGCTCTATGTGCAGTGCAAAAACTCACTCAAAGACTTCAAGGATTTAAAATAATAACATAATTAAAAAGAGAAAAAAGATGAAGAATGTATTATTATTAATCGCTATTTTGACTATGTGTATGACATTTAGCGCTTGCAACAAGGGCGCAGCCGCAGCGAGCGAAGAACCAGTGGAAGCATTCGAAAATGCAGTGACTTACGAAAATGCGCAGTATGGATTCAGTGTGCAACTCCCTTCCGACTTCGCACCTCAAAACAACGATGAGCAGTTGGAAAAGGACCGTGGCGGAAAACTCTATATCAGAAAAGGCTGTATGGTGGATATGCAATGCACCGACAAGTCTGAGGCTGTGCTTACCCCAGAGGAAATCGTGAGCAACGGCATCGGCTTCTGCGCCACTTCCGACGACTGCACCGTAATTGAGCGCAAGGTGGAAGGTACTGAAGGCATCGTGAAATACCAAGACAAATTTGGCTATCGCGCAGAGTATTACAAGTGTATGCCCGACAAGAAACTCTACACCATCTCCTTCACCTTCGATTCCGACAAGAAGAAGGAGTATGACGATGAAGTGGATAAAATCATCAAATCCCTCAAGGTGAAAGAATAACCTCCATCCTCTGAAATAGAACGACTTACGCCTTTGGCGGTCACGGTACAAGGAATTGTGGTAAATTATTCCGAAATTTGGGTAATCGGATAATGAAAATGTGTGATTAATTTTGCATCGTAAAAAATTAGTTAGAAATCACATTATTACTGCAATGTATATTGAGAAAATTCAGTCGCCAGCCGACTTGAAAGGGCTGAGTTTAGCAGAATTGAAAACTGTGGCAGACGAAACCCGCGCCGCCGTGCTTAACCGTGTGAGTAAGCACGGCGGTCACGTGGGTCCCAACCTCGGATTCGTTGAGGCCACCGTGGCACTGCACTATGTGTTTGATGCGCCAAAGGATAAATTCGTGTTCGACGTGAGCCACCAGTGCTATCCCCACAAGGTGCTCACAGGCCGTGCATCGGGATTTCTTGGCGAGGTGAGCGAGATGAACGCCATATCAGGATACTCATCACCATCCGAAAGCCCGGAATACGACAATTTTGAAGTGGGGCACACCTCCACTTCCATCAGCCTTGCCACAGGCTTGCAGAAAGCGCGCGACATCAAGGGCACTCACGAAAACATCATCGCTATTATCGGCGATGGTTCGCTATCTGGCGGTGAGGCGTTTGAGGGACTTGACGAAGCTTCGGAGCTGGGCACAGGCATTATCATCGTGGTGAACGACAACGAAATGTCGATTGCCGAAAACCATGGTGGCATCTACAAAAATCTGCGTGCCTTGCGTGAAAGCCACGGCACATGCCAGCACAACTGGTTTAAGGCATGGGGCTTTGAATACAAATATCTGGAGGAAGGCAACGATGTGGAAAAACTCATCGAGGTGTTCCGTAGCGTGAAGGACACCGACAAACCCACCGTGGTGCATATTCACACCGAAAAGGGACACGGATTCGCACCAGCCGTAGCCAACAAAGAGGCCTGGCACTATGGCGCACCCTTCAATCCAGCCGACGGCAGTCGCCCCGAAATGCCAGCCATCGAAACCTACGAACAATTTTACAGCGACTGGATGCTCCGTGAAATGAAGCTCGACCCTACGCTCATTGCCGTTACGGCTGGCACACCATCAGCTGGTGGCTTCACGCCAGACAAACGAAAAGAGGCAGGCGCGCAACACATCGACATGGGCATTGCCGAAGAGCAGGCGGTGGCTATGATTTCGGGAATGGCGAAAGGCGGACTGCGCCCGGTGTGGACGGTGTATAGCACATTCATTCAGCGCACCTACGACCAGATAGCACAGGATTTGTGCATCAATTCCAACCCTGCCGTTATCAATGTGATGTGGGGCGGCACAGGCACAATGAACGACATCACCCACATCTGTATGTTCGACATTCCGATGCTGTGCAGCATTCCAAACCTCATATATTTGGCACCTACCACGTGTGAGGAATATTTCGCGATGCTCCGTTGGGCAATCCGTCAGGAAGCAAAACCTATCGCCATTCGTGTGCCGAGCAATGGCGTGGTGCACACCACCGAGGATGTGGACGAGGAATACAGTTACACGCCAAAATATAAAGTGGCGCACGAAGGATCGCAAGTGGCAATCATAGCCGCAGGATCATTCTATCAGAAAGGCGAGAATGTGGCTCACTTGCTTGCCGAAAAGGGTATTGATGCCACGCTCATCAATCCTCGCTACCTCCATGCGGTGGATGCCGAGGCACTCGAATCGCTCAAAGCACGCCATCAGTTGGTGGTGACGCTGGAAGACGGATGTAAAGATGGTGGCTTCGGAGAGCGTATCGCCTCTTACTACGGCACATCGGATATGAAGGTGCTGGTGTGTGGCGTGAAAAAGAACCTTTACGACCGCTTCGACCATCAGCAACTGCTTGCCGACAACCGATTGCTCGCTAACCAAATAGCCGACGATATTTTGAATATCATTAAAAAATGAAAGAAATATATTACAACACCGTACAGGAATTTAACGATTACAACGGATTCGACACACTGCACCCGTTGGTGAGTGTTGCGCGCTTCGACCAAGAGCGGACGCTGGAGGAATCGGTGTATCACTACGGACTGTATGCGCTGTTTTTGAAAGAGAACAAAGGGTGCAAACTGTCGTATGGCCGCACCGAATACGACTTCGACGAAATGACCGTCACCAGTTTTGCGCCAGGGCAGCAGATTCACGTGGAGCCGAATCCCGATGTGGTATATCCAAAATGGACGGCGCTGGTGTTCCACCCCGATTTGCTCAACCGCACCCAGTTGGGCAGAAACATCGGCAGATACGAGTTTTTTGACTACACTTCCAATGAGGCACTTCACCTTTCGTGTGGCGAGATAGCGATATTCCGAGGCGTGCTCGACATGATTCAGCAAGAACTGCACCGCAGCATTGATAAGCATTCGCGTGAACTGATAGTGAGCAATATAGAACTGCTACTCAACTATTGCCTACGCTTCTACGACCGCCAGTTTGTGACGCGCGAGGAAATCAACCATTCGGTGGTGAAAAAGTTTACCTCGCTGCTTGACCAGTATTTGGAAGAAAAGGCGATGAATGAGGGCGTGCCCACAGTGGCGTATTTTGCCGACAAATGTTGCTATTCAGCCAAATATTTCGGCGAGCTCGTCAAGACCGTGACTGGCAAAACAGCCAAAGACTATATCAACGACCGTATGCTCGTGGCAGCCAAGCGACTGCTTGCCGACGACAGTCTCAGCATCACCCAAGTGAGCCAAGCACTCGGATTTGAATATCCACAGCACTTCGTTCGCTTCTTCAAGGCGCGCACAGGCGTCACCCCATCAGAATATCGCAAAACAGCATAAATCACCAAAAATGATAAAGCATATCAGTTTATTCATTGTATTGGCAGCAGTATCAATTCAGATTATGGCACAAAAGAAAATAACACAAACAGCTGGTCGCACCCAGCTTGGGGAGTTTGCCCCCGAATTTGCTCATCTCAACGACGACATACTTTTCGGCGAGGTGTGGAGTCGCAACGATTTGCTTTCGTTGCGCGACCGCAGCCTTGTCACCATCACTTCGCTCATTAGCCAAGGCATCACCGACAGTTCGCTCAAATATCATTTGCAGTCGGCAAAAACCAACGGCATCACTCGCACCGAAGTGGCGGAAATCATCACTCATGTAGCCTTTTATGCCGGTTGGCCAAAGGCATGGTCGGCGTTCAACCTTGCCAAAGAGGTGTGGGTCGACGATGTGAAGGGCGAAGATGCCAAAGCTGCATTTCAGCGTGAGATGATTTTCCCTATCGGCGAGCCAAACACCGCCTACGCCAAGTATTTCAAAGGGAATAGTTATTTGGCGCAAATTTCCAATAGTCAGATACCTTTCTTCAACGTAACCTTTGAGCCAAGTTGCCGTAACAACTGGCACATTCACCATGCCACAAAAGGCGGCGGACAGATGCTTGTGGGCGTGGCAGGTCGCGGCTGGTATCAGGAAGAGGGGAAACCTGCGCAGGAAATCCTGCCAGGCACCGTGATTCATATTCCTGCCAATGTAAAGCACTGGCATGGAGCCGCAAAAGATAGCTGGTTCGCTCACCTTGCATTCGAGATTCCGGGCGACAATGCTTCCAACGAATGGCTCGAACCAGTAAGCGATGAAGCATACAACAGTTTGAAATAAGGAAAAATAATATACGCGATGAAAAAAGTAATTGTAATATCTACCAGCCTCCGTGTGGGTTCAAACAGCGACATGCTTGCCGATAAATTTATTGAGGGTGCTCAAGCGGCTGGCAATGAAGTGGAAAAAATTACGCTTAGTGGCAAGAGTATCGGTTTTTGCAAAGGTTGTCTTGCTTGCCAGAAATTGGGCAAGTGTGTAATCGACGACGATGCCAACGCCATTATGCAGAAGGTGCTCGAAGCCGATGTGGTGTGCTGGGCAACGCCCATCTACTATTATGAGATGAGCGGACAGATGAAGGTGCTTATCGACCGCATGAATGCGATGTATTCGCTCGATTATAAGTTCCGTGATGTGTATATGCTCACCACTGCAGCAGAAGATGAGCCCGAAGTTCCCAAGCGAGCCGAAGCTGGTTTGACTGGTTGGATCGACTGTTACCCCAAGTGTCGCCTTGCAGGCACGCTGTTTTGCGGCGGAGTAGATGCCCCACGCACCATCGAGGGCAATGCCAAGTTGCAAGAGGCTTACCAGTTGGGGAAGAATATTAGTTAAACCCAAATCGGTCATTAGGACGTGTTAGGATTTTTTGGATTACTTCCACAAGCCCTAATGACCGATTTGGGTTAAAGTAAGTTAAATCGTGTGGCGTAAACGCTTGAAATCGGCATTGCTAACCTTTTGGTAACCAAAGCACAAAAATGTGCCTACTTGTCGGATAATGAGATTGATAGTAATTTTGCATCAAGTAAAAAAACAATATGTAAAATTTTAAATTATTGACGATTATGGCTAATTTTGCAATCAAAAATCTGAATGGTTGGAACAATGTGGAAGGTAAGATTTTTTTAGGTGAAGAACTTGGCTTGACTGGTGCCGAGGCTTCGGTACAGCGTTTGGCTGCTGGCGAAAATCCTGCATTCCTTCATTCACACAAAACTCACGAAGAACTCTACATCATCATTTCGGGCAAAGGCGAATATGAGGTTGACGGAGTGAAAAATGAGGTTGGCGAGGGCAGTATCATTCGTGTTTCGCCAGCAGGTGTGCGAGCATTGCGCAACACAGGTGATGACGACATGGTGATGATGTGCATTCAATATGAGGCAAAGCCTATTAGCAGTTTCATGGACGATGCCAACATCATTCCGATTGAAAAATAAAATTTAATGACAAATCAAAAAGAGAACAATAAACAAGCAAAAGACGCATTGTTCCCTAATTGCCCGATACGCAATATATTGGCGCGTGTTGGCGACAAATGGTCACTCCTTGTGCTGTACACCCTGCAGCATAAGGAGCCTTTGCGTTTTAAACAACTGCAACGCGAACTGCCCGACATCTCGCAAAAGTCGCTCACCCAGACGCTCCGCATCTTGGAAGAAGACGGCTTTGTGCATCGTGAAGTGTTTGCCGAAGTGCCGCCCAGAGTGGAATACAGGCTCACCGAGCGAGGGCTGTCGTTTTTGCCAGTGATAGACAACCTAATCGGCTGGGCTGCGGCGAATATGGAGCAAATAATCAGCGACAGGGAAGCCCGAATGGCAGGAGAGAAAACGCCCATTTAGAGTTATGATTGTTTAAACCCAAATCGGCCATTAGGCCATATGAGGATTTTTTAGATTACTTCTTGCGGCCTTTCGGCTTTTATAAGATGCTTTTTGCTTGTTTTTAATTCGTAATAACTCGCTATCACTCATTAAAAGACAAACAAAAATCATTCTTCTAAAAATCCGAAATACCACAAGCCCTAATGCCCGATTTGGGTTAATGACTTTAAGAAATGGACAAACTACCCCAAGACCCGTTTATGCTCTTTAGCTATGTGAATACGCAGCTTCGTGATGTGTATAGTTCACTCGACGAATTTTGCAAAGCAACTGATGTGGACCGTGATTGGCTCGAAAAAAAGTTGAAGGACGCAGGATTTGAGTACAGCGAGGAGCTGAACAAATTTTGGTAATAAAAAACATTTAATATTATGGATTACAAGACTTTGCGAAAACGCGCGCTGATTTTTGATTTTGTGGCGATAGCCGTTGCTGGTGCTGTGCTTTACGCAGGGCAGAGTCTGCTTGTGCCTGGTTGGGTGCTGGTGTTTGGCGCTCTGGTTTCGGTGGGTGCTTTGGTGCTTGCTCTTAAGTTTTCGTTTGCTGCTCGCAAACTGGCTCGTGAAGAATTTGAGCGTGTGGTGAAGGAAATGAAACTTCAACAAATTGATAAAGAAGAAAAAAAATAATATGAAATTCATTTCTTGGAATGTGAACGGACTTCGTGCGGTGGTGGGCAAGGGTTTCGCCGAAATCTTTGCTTCGCTCGATGCCGATTTCTTCTGTTTGCAAGAAACGAAGATGCAAGCCGGTCAACTCGATTTGGCTTTCGATGGCTATGAGTCGTATTGGAACTACGCCGACAAGAAAGGCTACAGCGGTACGGCGATTTTCACCAAGCACACTCCGTTGAGCGTGGCCTACGGCATGGGAATTGACGAGCACGACCACGAGGGACGTGTGATTACGCTCGAAATGCCTGATTTCTACCTCGTGACTTGCTACACGCCCAACAGTCAGGACGGTCTGCGCCGCCTCGACTACCGCATGACGTGGGAGGACGATTTTCGCGCCTACTTGCAGCGGCTCGATGCCAAGAAGCCTGTGATTGTGTGCGGCGACTTGAATGTGGCGCACAAGGAGATTGACTTGAAAAATCCAAAGACCAACCGCAAAAACGCCGGTTTCACCGACGAGGAACGTGAGAAAATGACCACGCTCTTGGACGCAGGGTTCACCGACAGTTTCCGCTTCTTCTACCCCGACCTCACCGATGCCTATTCGTGGTGGAGCTACCGCTTCCGTGCGCGAGAGAAGAATGCGGGGTGGCGTATCGACTATTTCCTTGTGAGCAACCGCCTTGCCGACAAGATGGCTTCTGCCACCATTCACAACGAGATTTTCGGAAGCGACCACTGCCCCGTAGAACTCGTACTCAACGACTAACCCACACACTACTTTTACAAAATAAAAAATCACATTTAGACTATCAAATCTAAATGTGATTTTTTTATGCGGAAAAATTCCTGTGGGTTAGTATTCCACTTCGTTGTTCATCATCTTATGGGTGTCCCATGGGGCTGGGTCGCCGCCGAGGTATTTGTGGAACCATTCGAGGTGGGCGTTGTAGTACACTGGCATCGAGTTCATGGTGTCGGGCCAGTGGCCGTCGTTGCTGAACACAATCAGGCGTGATGGAATACCGAGGGTTTGCAGCACGCTAAAATACTGAATGCTTTGGGTGTAACTCACACGGTAGTCGCGTTCGCCTGTGAGAATGAGGGTTGGAGTCTTGAAATTCTCCACATATTCCGATGGCGACCACTTTTTGTAAAGTTCAGAGTTCCAAGGCTGGCCTTTAAGGTCGAAATTAGGGAACCAGAGTTCTTCGGTAGTGCCCCACATCGAACGCAAGTCGTAAAGGCCCATCATCGAAGCCAAGCACTTGAATGGGTGGTCGTGGCCTTGCAGCCAGTTCATGAAATAGCCACCGTAACTCCAGCCCATTGCGCCCATGCGGTCGGCATCCACGTAAGGGAGCTTGGCAAGTGCCTCGGTCACCTTAATCACATCTTCGTAAGGCTTGCCGCCCCAGTCGCCCGAAATGCTGGTGGTGAAGTCTTGACCGTAGCCAGTAGAGCCGTGAGGGTTGGGGTAAGCAATCACATAGCCTGCACCTGGATACACCTGCCAATCAGCACGGAACGAGTTCATCCACTGCATTTGTGGACCACCGTGCACATTGATTACCAAAGGATATTTCTTGTTGGGGTCGAAATCGTGGGGCTTGACCACAAACACCTGAATCTTGGCACCTTCTGCGCCTTCCACCCACATCACCTCGCTTGGGCGAATGTCCACTTCGTCTTCCAACTCTTGGTTGAGGAAGGTGAGTTGCTGTTCGGTCTTGGCACCGTTCTTCATGCGATAGAGTGCCGAAGGCTTGCCTGTGGTGGAGTAGGTGTAGTAGAGATAGCCGTCGTTGCCGAGGCAGAAGGTGGCAACGGCACGGTCGGGCAACACTTTGGCGTGCTTACCGCTTTTCACGTCCACCTTATAGATGGGCACTGCGCCCAATTCCTGCACACCGAAATAAATGCTCTTGCTGTCGGCAGTCCAAAGGTAATCGTCGTTCACCCAGTTGTCAATATCCTCAGTAAGCACTCGCTTCTCGCCAGTAGCGCGGTCGTAGAGCGCCAAGCGGAAACGGTCGCTTTCGTGGCCAGGCACCACTTGGAAGCGGTAGGCGATGTAGCGGCCGTCGGGTGAGTATTTTGGTGTGCCGTCCCAAGCCTTGTTGTCAGCGGTGATACATTTAGCCTCACCACCAGTCACAGGCACAACGAACAAGTCGGCGTTGGTGTTTGCCTCTGGGTGGTCGGTGTGGTTGCTGATAAAGCAAAGTTCCTTGCTGTCGGGCGAAAAGGCGAAGCCTGGAGCATTGCCCCAAGTGGGAGCCGAAAATTCGCCAGGAGTGACGTCGGTATAGGTTTTTTCAGCTATATTGTAAATGATGATATGGCTGTATCGGCCATCGGCATAGTCGGTCCAATGGCGGTAAAAGAGTTTGTCGGCAATGTGGCCTTGCACCGAGCCCTCATTTTTCTTCTTCCAGCGAGCGGCGTTGGACTTGCCGTCGGCACCGAGGTCGGGATAAACTTCGGTGGCGAAAGCCAAGAGGTTGCCGTCGGGGCTAAGCACTGCGCCCGAAACGCCCAACTCGTAGTTGGTGATTTGCTCCGTGTCGCCAGTTGCTACATTGCGGCGGAACACCTGTGGCAATTTCACCTCTTTGCCATCTTCGGCGATGGTGGTGCCAGTGGCTCCGTAGTAAATCCACTTGCCATCAGCCGACCATTGTGCGTCGCGGCTCTTGCCGTCAATCATTGGGGCAAACTCTGGAGTTTTGCCCTTCTTGGTGTCGAGTCTCATCAGATTGATGCTCGTGTTGGTCTTGTGATTCTTCAAATCCTGAGCGGTGACATTGAACGCCAAAGTCTTGCCATCGGGACTCAAAGCCAATGCGCTCACACTCTTGGTGCGATACACGTCTTGAATGGTGAATGCGCGCTTTGCCGCGCCTGTTTGTGATAGTGCCATCGTTGCAATGGTTGCTAATATGATTTTCTTCATACTCACGGAATTATTGATTACTTTTATGTGGTTAGAATACTTTTTCGAAAGCGTTTCGCTCGCCGTCCTTCACCATGATCATGCCACAGCGAGTGAAACCGATTTTGGGCAGAATATGGAGCATTTCCAAGTTGTCGAAATTGGTGTCGATGCGCATACTCTCGCGGCCCATGCGCTTGCTCTCGTCGATGAGCATGAGCAGAAACGCCGTGGCAAGCCCTTGCCCGGTACGACTGTGGTCGATGCCCAGGCGGTGCACCACCGTGTAGCGGCTGTTGGTGGAATTGCTGTCGGTGAGCCATTCTCCGTCCCAAATATGGTCGTAGCAAGGGTCGCCAGCGGTGATAAAGGCACAATAGCCCACCACTTGAGTGCCATCAAGCAGCACCCAACCTTGCCCTATTTCGATGTCGGAAGCCACGGTGTCGGGGTTGGGGTAGCCATTCTGCCACTGGTCGCGCCCGGCACGCCGCATCACCTCAATCTCCCCTTTCAGAATTTTCCAAATCACGGGAATGTCGTGCTCGGTGGCACGGCGAATGTGAAGCTCGTGGTTATTCCTCGTCGTCATCTTCTTCGATTGGGGTGTTGAGCAGTTGCTCTGCGTCGTCGAAATCTTCGGGCTTTACCACCACGCGCCACATCCCCTTATCGCTGCCACGGAGCAGGGTGCTGGCTGTGTTGTCGCCCAAAACTCCAGCCTCGATGCCATTGGCACTGAGCATACCTTTCACGATGCTGGCCTCAACTTCGCTCTCGAATTGAGCCAATACTTTCAAATCATCTTCGTTAGCCATAGTAGTGAAGTTTTATGATTATTTGATGTTACGTTTGTTGAGTTCGGCTTGATAGCGTTTCGCGTTGGCGTTGTGCGAGCCAAGGTCGGTGGCAAAATCATGATACCCCGAAAAGTCGCTCTTTGCGCACATGAAAATGTAGTCGTGCGGCTTGCTGTCGAGAATTTGGTCGATGGTCGCCTTTTCGGGCAAGCGGATTGGACCTGGTGGTAGACCAGCCACACGATAGGTGTTGTAGGGCGAATCGTAGGCGCACATATCGTGCGTGATGCGGCGAATGCTGAAATCGCCAAGGGCAAACTTCACGGTAGGGTCGGCTTGCAGACGCATTTTCTTTTGCAGACGGTTGATATACAGGCGCCCCACCTTGCCACGCTCGTCGCTCTTTGAGGTTTCTTCCTCGGCGATTGATGCCACAATCACCACCTCGTCGGGCGTGAGACCTAATTTCTTCGCCTTTTGAGTGCGCTCGTCGTTCCAGAATTGCACATAGTAGTTATACATGTTTTTCAGCAATTTTTCTGGCGTGATGTCCCAATAGAATTTATAACTGTCGGCAAGCAGAATGCAACCGATGTTGTCGGGCGTGTGGTCAAGCTTGGCGCACACCTCAGGGTCGGCAAGCGCCTTCAGAAAATCCTTCTTGCTGGGCTCGAACTTATTGCCGGCACGAGTGGCAAACTCATCGAGCGTGCGCACATTGTTGAAGGTGAACTTCAATTCCGACGGCTCGCCCCTGCGGAGCGTGTAGGCGGCCATCAATGCCGTTTCGCCCTTCGCAATCTTAAATGCACCGTGCCTGTATTCCACCTTCATGCCACTCACCTTGAGCAGCGTGGTCACACGGCTGGCGAACGTATCGTCGGTGTTCTTCTTCAGCGAGTCGGTAAGAGCCTCCATTGTGGTGCCCTTCGGAATATAGATGATGGTGTCGGCGCTCGCTTTCGTAAGCACGAACGGCAGCGAAACGGCAGCCATAGCCACCAGCACCACCGCCACAATCAGCAGCACCCTCTTATGCTTGTCAGCAAAAGATGATTTTTTCTTTTTCCTCGATTTAGTCGTTTTTGCCATTTTTTGTTCTCATTGTGTTTGTGAAAGCAAATTTACACTTTTTTTCCGAGAACTGGTGTCAACGAATGTGAAAACACCTGCCTGTACACCCAAATCGGGCAAACAAGTCGCCAAAACAGCGGTTTTTTCAAGAAAAAAGCACAAAAGTGAAGAAAAGTTGCAAAAAGTTTTGCGACTTTGAAAAAAAAGCGTAACTTTGCACTCGCTAAAAGCAAATCAGCACAAAGCACTGGAGAGGTGGGTGAGTGGCTGAAACCAGCAGTTTGCTAAACTGCCGTAGGAGTAATCCTACCGCAAGTTCGAATCTTGTCCTCTCCGCATCAAACGGTTGTGATTCATATCGCAGCCGTTTTTTGTTTTTACACCCAAATTTTCAAAAACGATTTTATATGGTAGGGACGCGATACTTCGCGTCCGCGCCAAATAACTGATACTCAATATAATATTGCAATTATGGGCGGACGTGAAGTATCACGTCCCTACCGGGATTGGTTTTTGTTTCAGTGCCCCCAGTATTTATCCACTGAACAGGAAATTGTTTTAAACCACAAGTCTAAAGTTGTCGGTTGGGTTATTCTTCTGCAATTTTGGTTATGCGCCTGATGTTGTTGATGCGATGATTGATAATCAGCGGAACACGTTCCACCACCACCATAGAGGTGTCGAGCCCCAATGCTTTCGGATCGTCAATGCCTATCTTGCTGATGAGCGAGTAGAGGTTCATTAACAAGTTCTGTTGGCGATTGACGGAGTTCTCCGGGTAATACACGCGGTGAATGATGATGAAACGGAAATCGCCAGGAATACCGTTTTTGCGGAGCGATGGATAGGCACTGGTCAAATCCACCTTCTTACTGGCCACAAGGTCCTCCACCACTTGTCTCAGGTATAGGCTTACCCTGGGTTCTATGCGGAAACCTATGTGCATAGTCACGTTGTACAGGGTATTGGGAATCAACGTCTCGCAGTCGTACTCCAGCGTGTCAGGTGTGTCGACAAACTCCATATTGATAAGCCAGTAATGGTCAGCACGTTTAGGTTGCTTGTTGATGATTGAATAGAGCAACTTGTCATCTACGGCGCCTTCCTTGTTGGCATGGTTGATATAGACAAGGTTGGAAGCGTATTTAGGGATGCTCCCATCGGCTTTGATGTCGGAGATGATTTGATAATAGTCGTCCAGCGGTTTGGCGCTGATGTAATGGCGGCGTATCTTTATGGCACGAACCCACACATACATCGTCAGGAACAATATACAGCCAATAAGCATCGTACACCATCCTCCTGCGAGAAACTTTGACAGATTGGCTGCAAGAAACACCCCCTCGATGGTGCAATATGCGCCAATAAACAGTATCATGATGAATCGCGATACACCCTTTGTGTGCAGGTAGACGCCAAGCAGCAATGTGGTCATCAGCATGGTGATGGTGATGGCAAGTCCGTAGGCAGCCTCCATATGCGAGGAGTCGCGAAACAGCAGGATGATGAGAACCACACCGATGTACATGGCAAGGTTGATTGTAGGGATGTAGATCTGTCCCTTTACATAGGTGGGATGTTTGATTCGCATACGAGGCCAGAAATGCAGGTTCATGGCTTCGCTTAATATGGAGAAGGTACCGCTGATAAGTGCCTGACTCGCAACGATAGCCGCTCCCGTGGCCATGATGATGGCGAAGAACAGCATGCTCTGTGGCATGATGGAAAAAAACGGATTGACGGAGGAGGCTGTCTGTGCATGGGTCAGCACCCATGCTCCTTGTCCCAGATAGTTGAGAATGAGCATGGTTTTCACAAAAGCCCAGCTGATGGTGATGTTCTTCCTTCCACAATGGCCCAAGTCAGAGTAAAGAGCTTCAGCACCAGTGGTACAGAGAAATACTGCACCCAGAATTAAAAACCACTGTGGGGATTTTGCCAGCAGAATGACTGCATAATAAGGATTAAAAGCCTTCAGTATCAGAGGATAATATGTGATGCTGATAATTCCCACCATGCCAAGGAGCAGGAACCATAGCAACATGAATACTCCAAACGACTTGCCTATGCTCTCTGTGCCAAACCTTTGAACGAAGAAGATGATGGTGATGATGGCAAGCGTGATGGGAATGACAGGCAGATTTGGGCTGATGCTTTCGAGCCCTTCAATGGCTGTAGTGACCGTAATGGCAGGGGTGATAATTCCATCTGCTAACAGTGTGCTGGCACCAATGATAGCCAAGATGTAGACCCACTTACTCTTGAGGCGACGAAGCAGAGCGTAGAGGGCGAGGATGCCTCCTTCGCCATTGTTGTCGGCACGCAGAGCCACACATACATATTTGATGGTGGTCTGTAGAGTGAGTGTCCAGATGATACAAGACAATGCCCCTAAAATGGTACTCTCGTCGATGGTTTCGCCTGTATGTAGGATAGCCTTCATCACATAAAGGGGTGATGTGCCGATGTCACCAAACACGATGCCTAAAGTAATGAGTAATCCCAGGAAGCCTACTTTATTATGGTTGCAGTTTGCTGAAATTTCTGTATTTTCACTCATAAGTGTTATCATTTTGATATTTTTGCGTGCAAAAGTATCAAAATGCGAGTTGAAACTATGATTTATTTAACAAGAATTATCGGATTTAACATTCTTAAAAGTCATTTATCTGAGAGATGAAATCAATGGATTGTTCATTAGGGAAGGCTTTTACGTCAAGATTGGTGGCGTATCAAAGGATGTATTTGAGAATTTCGTTGAAGAGGTTTTCGTTTTTCATTTGAAGGTAGCGCATGGTGTGTTCGATGAGATTTTCATTGATTTTGTAATTTAAATTGTAAAAATCACCTGGCACACGTTCGCCTGAGTATTCATAACCGTATTCTTTTGTGCACACGCAGAATTGTGGCTTTTCGTCGTCAATGTTGGTGTCAATCGTTAGGCCAGAAGGACAGAACTTGCAATTCTCTATCATGTATTGCTTGAACTCTTTGGTGAAGAACACATCGTCGAGCATTTTATCATACTTAAATTTGAACTGTAATTTTTCTTCTTTTGTCATACTTATCAGTGGTTAAAATGGTTAATAAACGAATCGTGCCACCATTATAGTAACAAAGAAAGAAAAATTCAAAATAAAATCAAAAAAAAACACCTTGCCTTTACTGTCAGGGTGTGTTTTTTTGATAGGGTGGGGGTTATTTTTGGTGGATGCAGATTTTTAGGCCGGTGTCGCTTTTTTGGAGGATTTGCACCATGAAGTCTTCTGGCACTGCCACGCACCCTGCTGTCCATGGGCTTTCGCTGGTGCAGTGGAAGAAAATGGCGGCGCCCAGTCCGGGCGTGTTGCTGTCGTTGTAGGTGGTGGCTACGCCGTAGTTGTAACTGGGCACATATTTAATCATGTGTTCGCCATGGCATCGGTGGTGCTTTTCTTTGGCGTTGATGATGGTGTTGTAGTAGCGGCGGTCGCCACATGCCCAAATGTCGGGTGTCACGTCCACGTATGGAATGGAAGTGCCGGGATTCGCTTTGATGCCAAATGCCTCACGTATTCCGAAGTTGCCCTCTGGTGTTTTCTTGTCGCCCTGGCGTTTTTTCCCCAATCCGTATCTGCCTATGTGTGCCGTGTCGGCGCGTTCCAGTTGCCAATGTTGTTGTGCATCTTTGATGTAAAATTCTGCCTCGGCATTGCACCCCTCCGTGCATTTCACCAGCACGATTTGATGTGTGGTGGTGTCGGTGGCGTAGGTGTCGAGAATTTCTGTCCACTTGTCGGCGTGGGCGGCGCTTGCGATTGTTAAAAGAATGGCGGTGAATAGTATTCTGATATTCATTTGAATTGGCGTTGTTTTTATTTGTCGATGATGACTGTGTCTTGCTGTGGAATGGGCACCTGATGCTCCGCCTTTTCGGGCAAGAAGTGGCTGATAATGGCGCACGCAAGCACAAGCAGCAGGAAAATCAAGAGACTCAACGCATTGCGTTTCTTGATTTCTCTAATTTTCTTTTTCTCTTTTTCGATGCTGTAATTTGTGTTCATAACGCTGCAAAGTTACAAAAAATCTGCTTTCTCAACACCTTAATAATTGTCAAAGAATGAAATACTTAACGCAATGGAAGGAAAGAATGCACCTATTAAAACCGTTTTCAAACCTATTGGCACCTAATATTTAGAGCATTAATAATGTTTAACCCAAATCGCCGATTTGGGTTAAACACGGCGTGGGGCTTGCATGATGTTTTTTGCCGTGCATTTGAGGGCTGGTTGGTAAAATGAGAGGTCGAGGGCGGCGATGGTGCGCATCAACTCATTGTTGAGTTCGGGATAGAACGAGCAGAGCCGATTGGCAATTTTCATGCACAGCGCCTGAATGCCGGGAGGGGTGCTGAGGCGCACCATTTGGTTGAGGCAAAAATCCAAGAAATCGGTGCGCAGACACTCCTTCGTCAATGGCAGGCGCACGATGAGGTTGAGGGTGAGCCTTCGTAGCGAATCGTTGGAGGTTGATAGCGCGATGTCCATCAGTTCGTCGAGCGCAGGAAGCAACTGGCTAAGTTCGCGGTCGGTGGCTTTTGTCAGCACCCAAGCAGCGTTGCGAGCCACGTGCGCATCGCCATCGTGCAGCAGTGCCACAAATGCCGCAAAATCGCCACTCCGCTTCAACCAAGCATAGGCTTCAAGAGCCATCTCGATGCCAACGCGTGGCTGTGCGAGCCGCATCCGTATGTCGTCAATATCCACCACCTCTATTATTTTTGAAAGTTTAGCCTGAGCACACGAATGGGGCGGTTTGCTCCAGTGTATAGACTTTCGTCGAAGCACTCCTCTCCAGTTGCCACAAATCCACATTTCTCCATCACACGCCCCGAAGCAGGATTGTCGGTAAAGTGTCCGCTAATCATCGAACTGATGTTGGTGGTAGATTGTATGTGGTTGAGCATCAACTGTAGAGCCTCGGTGCAAAATCCCTTGTTCCAAAACGGCTTAGCCACCCAATAACCCACCGTGGGTTCGTTGTGCAGTGCAGGCAGATTGCAATCGCACGACGAGCCATAGCCCATTGCACCAATCGCCTCGCCAGTTTCACGCAGCACGATAGCCCAAGTGGTGTCGTTGTGAAACACGGTGCGAATGATGCCGAGACTTTCTTCCACCGATTTGTGTGGAGGCCACCCGCCTCGTGGTCCCACATCGGGGTCGGATGCGTATTTGAAAAGTGCTTCGGCATCGCTGTCGGTCCAAAGTCTTAAAAGTATTCTATCTGATATGAGTGTCATTTTTATTGTGATTTTATTGTTTCCAGCGTTTAAGCATCGGGAAAAATCCACGTATCATCTGCTTGTATTGCTTTGGGAGTTGCATTTTGCTAATAATGCACAATACGCAAAATTAATCTTTTTCTTGAAAAATCCCCACCATTTCCCCCCGATTTTAACAAAAACCACCCTACCTACTGCAAAAATACAGATATAAATGTGCTGATTATTTGAATGTTTATAGTCGTGTAGATGACGTGCGCAGGGAAAGCATGATGACGTGGTTTAAGAAAAAACTATTTTTTAATTTTTTTGCTAAAAAACTAAACCTATAAGTTGCATTTTTAGAGTTTAATGATTAATTTTGCTTATGTAAGAGACTTAATAAGAGGTGACTATGGAAAGTAAGGCGTTAGATTTTTTGAAATCACATCAAAGCGAAGCTCCATCTCGCTTTGTGGAGAATGCTGCGTGGCGAAAAGAAAATGCCAGTTGGCTTCGTTGGTCACGCAAAGTGGCTCTCGCCATTATCGACTATATGCAAGAGAATGGCTTGAAGCGAGCAGATGTCGCAAAGAGGTTAGGAGTTAGTCCTCAGTATGTGAGTAAGTTACTCTCTGGGACCGAGAACCTCTCTTTTAAAAGCATTGCTAATATTGAGGATAAACTGGGTATTAATTGTTTGGAAGCAGCATTAGTGTTGCATAATTTAAAGAATTAATATACAAGTTGTCCCAAAGATGGTTTGCGACGAAATTCCGTTAGGAATTTGATGTGTGTAGGCAGGTATGCAGTGAAGGTTATGCGAAATGAGCGAAGCGAAATGGAGCATAACCGAAGCGAAATGCCTGCAAATATCGCATAACAAATACGCATCCCAGCGGGATGCGATTTCGCATTCAATGGGCAATTTGATGTTGTCGCATTCCGCTGGAATGCACAATACTGACAAATCTATTGCAGGCATTTCGAAAAGATTCCATTTCGCTTCGCTCCATTACATCTTTTCTGCATACCTGCCTACACACATCAAATCCCTATGGGATTTTTTACAATCATCACTAAATATACAGGGACAACTTGTAAATCATCCCCTATATTTAAAAGATAGAATAGAACTTTTACGAGAAAGGCGGAGTTGCGATTTTTTTTTGCTACTTCGCTTGTTTTTGTTTAAGTTGGGGGTGGTGTTGGGTGGAAATTTGGGGGAAATTGTTAACTTTGTAGGTTGAATGCGTGAGGCGTGGTTTTTTTTTGATGCACGCGCGTTGCGTAGGCTTTTTTTTAGATTGGAGGTGGCGTGATGAAGATTGTTAGCAATCGCTTTGTTCCGTTTCCGGGATTTAAGGCAGTAAATCTGTTTGGCGTGATGTTTGTGCGCCGTGGCTTTCGGGTGACGGAGGTGGACATCAGGCATGAGCAAATTCACACCCGTCAGATGCTTGAACTGGGTGTGCTGCCGTTTTACGTGCTGTATGTGGCGGAGTGGCTTGTGCGCCTGCCGATGCGTGGCGATGCCTATCGCAGCATCTCGTTTGAGCGTGAGGCTTACGCCCATGAGCATGATGCCGACTACCTCCGTCGCCGCCACCACTATGCGTGGCTACATTATTTTAAAAACAAGAAAATACAACGATAATGACAGTAGATATTGAAAAAAACAAACAGGAGTTTAACGATTTACTCCGCAGTGTGGGTCGTGAAGGCACCGACTATCTGATTGAAGATCTCGAAGATTTGGGCTTTTACGATGCTCCGTCGAGCACCCGTTTTCACTTGGCGTGCGATGGCGGTAATGTGCAGCACTCGCTCAACACATGCCGCGCTGGCTTGATGCTTCGCGAACAAATCATCCAGATGCGCCCCGAAATGGAGCGCGAATTGCCAAAAGACAGCGTGATAGTGGCTTGTCTGCTCCACGATGTGTGTAAAGCCGACGTGTATAAGAAGGTGGTGAAGAAGCGCAAAGACCAATACGGCAACTGGGTGGACGTGAAGGGATTCGATGTGGACTACAGCAATTTCCCAATGGGCCACGGCGAAAAGAGTGTGATAGTGGTGCTGCGCAGCGGTTTCGACATTCACGACGATGAAATGCTTGCCATTCGTTGGCACATGGCGGCTTGGGATTTGGCGTTCCAAAGCCCCGAACAAAAAAACAATATCAACACAGCCCGCGACAAACACGCCCTCTGTGGCTTGGTGCAACTCGCCGACGGCATCGCCGCCAACCTGATAGAGTGGGGCACCGATCAGGAGGAAAAGCTGTATTAAGAAGTTAAGGAGTTAAGAAGTTAAAGAAGTTAAGACGATACTTTTGGCTTCAGAAATAAATTTCAAAAAATAATTAGAAATGAGAATAAAAGAAGCAATAAAAGAGAGTGGTAGCAGTGTAGGAGATTTGGCGCAAAAAATGGGAGTTAGTAGGCAGGCAATTAGCCGGCAGATTAATGGCGCAAATATAACAGTAGGCACTGTGCAAAGAATAGCAGAAGTGCTTGGTGTTCCAGTATGGCAGTTATTTGTTTCTTCTGATGATTTTATTAAGGCAAATGCGAACGATTTCAGATGTCCACATTGTGGAAAAAAGATTCGAGTAAACTTATCTAAAGTAGATGAGTGAATTCTTGATAATCGGAGGTTAATCTAACTTCTAATTTCTAATGTCTAATTTCTTGCAAATGATACGCTTATGAAAAAGATATTGATTTCAATGGTTTTTGCCTTTGTGGCAATGGTGGGTCAGGCGTTGACCCACGAGGTGGCGCAGAAAGCCGTCGAGGCTTTCGGCACCGATTCCGCCCTCACTCACGGCTCGGTGACGGTGGCTGTGTATGATATTGATGCCGACACGCTTGTGGCAGGCTTCAATCCCGATATGTCGTGCATCACGGCTTCCACTATGAAGACCGTCACCTCGTCGTCGGCACTGTGCTTGCTCGGTCCGAATTTCACGTTCAAAACTCGCGTGTATTTGGTCGGCGAGCAGAAGGGCAAGAAATTCAAGGGCAATATCCACATTGTGGGTGCAGGCGACCTTACGCTCGGCAGCGTGTTCTTCCCCAATAGCCCCGACATTGTGCAGGAAATTATCGGCAAACTCAAAGAAAAAGGTATTGAGAAAATTGAGGGCGAAATCACTGTGGATTCTTCTATGATGCCTTCGCCTGCCTCTAATGGCTGGTGGGAAGTTGGCGATTTGGCGTGGAGTTACGGTATGGGTATTCACGGCTTCAACTTCTTTGACAATCGCTCCAACTTGAAGTTCACAGCCAAAGACGGCGAAATCCTCAATGCCCGCTTCGAACCAGCAGTGCCAGGCGTACAGATTATCAATCGCCTGAAATCGGCAAAGAATGAAGATAACATCGATTTGCGTTTGGAGGAAGCCGGCCCTGCCATCGTGCTCTACGGCACCGCCGCCAACCGCGACTATAATATGCGTGTGGCAATTCCATCGCCATCGGCTTTGTTTATCGACAGCCTTTCGCGCGCCTTGGTGGCTGATGGCTTCAAACTCAAAATCAAGCCAGTGAAACTGGAGAAAATGAAAAAAGCGGTGAAAGCGGATCTTGTGGTGCATCAGTCGCCTACGTTGGCTGCCATCATAACCTCGCTACTCGACCGCAGCGACAATATGTTTACCGAAGGCGTGCTCCGTGCCGTGGCTTATTACACCGGCCACGAGGCCACAGCGGCTGCTGGTGTGCAGGTGGTGGACAGTCTCTGGCGCAGCAAGGGCATCGACACACGGGCTGTGTTTCAACGCGACGGTAGCGGACTGGCTCGCGCCAACAAGATTTCGGGCCGCTTCTTTGCGCAAATGCTCACCTATATGGCAAAGCACCCTGTGGATGGCGTGACCTTGAGCCAACTGATGCCACCTGTGCGTAAGCGCATCGGCAAACTCATTCCCCAAACGCCACTTGCCGAAAATATGGTGGTGAAAAGCGGCAGCATGAACGCAGTGCAGAGTTTTGTGGGATATTATCCTGCCAATCACCCAAAATACGCCTGGGCACTCATCGCCAACAACTGGAATGGCACCCGTGCCGACCTGCGAAACAAGATGGACGAGATGCTCATCAGCCTGTTCGGACAGCCCGAAATTGAATAACCCCAAATCGGTCATTAGGACGTGAAAGTTTTTTTTGATTACTTCTTGCGGTCTTTCGGTTTTTATAAGATGCCTTTTGCTTGTTTTTAATTCGTAATAGCTCGCTATCACTCATTAAAAGACAAACAAAATTCATTCTTCTAAAACTCCGAAATACCACAAGCCCTAATGACCGATTTGGGTAAATAATGTGAAAGAGGCAAAAAAAATTCTTTTAAATTGGTGTTTTACAAATTAATTTAATTATGTTTGCACCGAAAATCGTTAGCTTACATAAAAATAAAAGTTATGGCTACTACTTACGGTAAACTGCTTCTCGCAGTCTATGAACTTGAGGGACTGCTACTTGTGCTGGAAAAGCATGGCGACGACACCCCCGCTTCTGTGGTTGAGCTTATCAAACAGAAGGCGGCATTTGTGGCTGAGGAAGCCCAAAGTGTTCAATTCCCCGACCAATCATCGGAGGAAGAAATGCTCGATGCCGCACTCGACGAGACCGACGACACCACCGATGTGCGTGCCGATGTGGCTCAAGATGAAGTGGTGGAGGAAGCACCTGCCGATGAACCAGAGGAAATCAGTTTCGCCGAAGTGGAGGCTGTGGCAGAGCCAGCAGCCGAGGCAGAGGAAGCCATCGCCGATGAGGAACCTCCTATGTATGTGAAATGTCCTCAATGTGGCAAGGTGCTGCCTATGGGCTACACATTCTGCAACGAGTGCGGTTGCGCATTGGGCGCAGATGAGGCAAACAATGCCGACGAAGAGGCTGTGCCAGTGGAAGACGAAGCCGCCTTCGTGGAACCGGAAGAAGAAATTACCGCCCCAGCGGCCTACGCAGATGATGACGAGGAGTTTGAAGAAGTGGAGACCGAAGATGAAGAAGAAATCACCGACGACGAAGACTACGACGACATTCCCGACGCTCTCAGCATTGAAGAAAAGTTGCACCGAGGCATAGCCAAGAACATGCGTTCGGCATTCTCGCTCAACGACAGCATTCGCTTCCGTCGCGAACTCTTTGGCGGCAGCCAGGCTGAATACAACGATGCTCTCGACATGGTGCAGTCGATGCACTCATTCGGTGAGGCAGAAGAATACTTCTACGACGACCTCGCTTGGGACCCTACCAGCGACGACGTGAAAGACTTTATGGAAGTGGTGAGAAAGCATTTCCTTTAAAAAATCCTCTAAGTACTAAGTGGATATTGTAAATAATAAGTATTGAAGATTTAAATTTATAATGGCTGGAAAACTATATATTGTTCCAACCCCAGTGGGAAATCTCGACGACATGACCCCGCGCGCTATCGCGGTGCTTCGCGACGCACATTTGGTGCTGGCTGAAGACACCCGCACCAGCGGTGTGCTGATGAAGCACTTTGGCATCACCACCCCCATGCGTAGCCACCACAAATTCAATGAGCACGACACACTCCCTGCTTTGGTGGAAGAGCTGCAAGGTGGCAGCATCATTGCGCTGGTGACCGATGCGGGCACTCCTGCCATCAGCGACCCCGGATTCTTGTTGGTGCGTGAGTGCCGCCGCCACGATATTGAGGTGGAAACCCTGCCGGGCGCAACGGCTTTCGTGCCAGCGCTGGTCAATTCGGGTTTGCCTTGCGAGCGTTTCACCTTCGAGGGCTTCCTGCCGCAGAAAAAGGGTAGGGCATCGCGATTGGAGTCGCTTGCCGCAGAGCCTCGCACCATGATTTTCTATGAATCGCCAATGCGATTGGTGAAAACGCTGGAGCAGATGGCAGAGGTGTTTGGTGCCGACCGTGAAGCGTCGGTGAGCCGTGAAATCTCCAAACTCCACAACACCACCCACAATGGCACACTATCCGAACTTGCCACCTATTTCAAAGCCAACGCCCCACGCGGCGAAATCGTGCTCGTGGTGGAGGGCAAGGCTCCAGAAGCCACAGTAAAAGTGGACAAATACGCTAAATTCAAACAAAAGCATATTAATCAACTAAAAAATAATGAATGATGAAAAAGATTGTGTTAATGTCGTTGGCGTTTATCGCCGTTTCTTCGCTCTCTGTTTCATGTAATAAGGGTGCAGAAGACAAGAAAGTGAATACCGATTCACTCGAAAATGTGGAATTGAAAGGTGAACTTGCCTCTGTTACCGCTGCAAAGGATTCGCTCAACCTGCTGATGAACGACATCGCTGATGGTATGAACCAAATCATCGATATACAAGATGTGATGAGCGTGTCGAATCTGAATTCCGAAACCGCTGACAAAAAGAATGCACTTCGCGACCAAGTGGTGGCTATTCAAATGTTGGTGAAAGACCGTCAACAGCGTTTGGAAGCACTTGAAAAGAAATTGCAAGCATCTGGCGTGTATAACGACGACTTGAAAAAGCAAGTATCTACACTCAAGAAGCAAATCGACAACCAAGTGAAGATTATCAACCAACTCACCGCTGAATTGCAAGCTGCAAATGTGAAAATCGGCAAGTTGAATGTGCGCGTTGACTCTCTCCGCACTGAAAACACTCAAGTGAAGAACGACTTGAGCGTTGAAAAGCAAAATGTGGCAGCAGAGAAGGAACGCAACACCAACCTCACCAACACCATGAACGAATGTTTCTACGTGATTGGCTCTAAGAAGGAACTCAAGGAACAAAAGATTATCGAAACTGGTTTCCTCCGCAAGACCAAGGTGATGGAAGGCGACTACACCAAGTCATACTTCACTAAGGCCGACAAGCGTACACTCACCCAAATCAACCTCCACAACAAGAAGGCGCAAGTGATGTCGAAACACCCAGCCGGCTCGTATGTGATTGAGGAAGTGGGCGGTCAGAAAGTGCTTCGCATTACCAACCCTGCACGTTTCTGGGAATTGTCGAACTATCTCGTAATAAAAGTAGGATAATATGCCATAAGGCTTCAACCCAAATCGGTCATTAGGGCTTGTGGTATTTCGGAATTTTAGAAGAATGAATTTTGCTTGTCTTTTAATGAGTGATAGCGAGCTATTACGAATTAAAAACAAGTAAAAGGCATCTTATAAAAGCCGAAAGACCGCAAGAAGTAATCTAAAAAATCATTACACGGCCTAATGACCGATTTGGGTTAAATAATTGGGGCTTAATCACGTATTAAGCCTCTTTTATTTTTCGTGTCGTGAAAATAGTATTGGCATTTGATAAGTTTAAGGGCGTGGCCACTTCGCGTGAGGTGGCTATGGCTGCGCGTGACGCCATTCTCGGAGTGGTTCCCGATGCCCAAGTGGTGCTGATTCCTTGTGCCGATGGGGGAGAGGGCACGATGGAGGCCCTGTCGCCAGCACATTCGCAGCGTGTGAGTGTGGAGGTGTGCGGCCCATTGCCCGATATGCGTGTGAATGCCGCTTACACCATTTCGCACGGCACGGCTGTGATAGAGGTGGCGGCTGCCAGCGGACTGGCGTTGCTTGCCGATTCGCAGCGTGATGTGATGCACGCCACCACTCGTGGCACCGGTATGCTCATTCGCCATGCCATAGCGCAAGGCGCACAGCGTGTGACGCTGGGCATCGGCGGAAGCGCCACCAACGATTGCGGCATGGGCATTCTATCTGCTTTAGGCTTCCGATTTCTCGACCAGCAAGGGCGTGAACTCGCTCCATGTGGCGCAAATTTGGCGAAAGTGGCTCGCGTTGATGCCGATGCCGTGCCACAGCAGGTGTTCAACACCCGATTTGATGTGATCACCGATGTGGACAATCCGCTCTGCGGCACGCATGGTGCGGCGGCGGTCTATGCTCCGCAAAAGGGCGCGTCGGCTCAGCAGGTGACGCTGCTCGACGAGGGCGCACGCCATTTCTCCCAGTTCATGCCCCAAGGCGTGGCTGAAGCCCCAGGCGCAGGAGCGGCTGGCGGTGTGGGAGCAGGACTGAAGGCATTTCTCAACGCCATTTTGCACCCTGGCGCTGATGCCGTGCTTCGGTTCCTGAAGGTGGACGAGGCGATAGCCGATGCCGATTTGGTGATGACGGGTGAGGGAAAAATTGACGCTTCCACCGCTCACGGAAAACTTCCCTACGCTGTGGCTCGGCTCTGCCGCAAGCGCGCCGTGCCAGCCGTGGCACTGTGCGGTATTCTCGAAGGCGAAGCCCCTGGCGTGTTCACCTCGGTGCTTTGCATCAATCCTTTGCCTGTGGATATGCCATTGGCGCTTAACTCTGAAGTATGCCTCTCACGAGTGGCATCAACAACCGAAAAATTGATAAAAACCATATTCAAATGAGAAAAAAACTATTCACAACCCTTTTTTGCATGATGTTGGCTATCGCCACGCTGATGGCTGCCAACTCGCAAGTAGATGAAGCCATGGCGCTGGCAAACCGCCTTTCGCCCCGATTGGCTCAAAAAGTGCAATTCAAGCAAGGCAAGAAAAAGAGCACCGACTATTTCACGCTCTCAAACAATGGCGACAAGGTGCTCATCACCGCCAACAATGCCAATTCTATGGCGGTGGGCTTGAACCGCTATCTGAAAAAATATTGCCACACCACTGTGTCGTGGTATGCCGACATCGCCGTTGACCTCCCCGAAGTGCTTCCAGCAGTCGATGCCACCGAATCAGTCGATGCCCGTGTGCCAGAACGCTTCTTCCTCAATTACTGCACATTCGGCTACACTATGCCGTTTTTCGATTGGAACGACTGGGAGCGTGTGATCGACTGGATGGCACTCAATGGCGTGAATATGCCGCTTGCCATCACTGGTCAGGAAAGCGTGTGGTACAATGTGTGGCGTAGCATGGGCATGACCGATGAGCAGGTGCGCAGTTATTTCACAGGTCCTGTGTATCTCCCTTGGCACCGCATGGCAAACATTGATGTGTGGTGCGGACCGCTGCCCAAGGAGTGGCTCGATGGTCAGGTGGTGCTCCAGCAGAAGATTTTGGCGCGCGAGCGTGCGCTGAACATGCGCCCGGTGCTTCCTGCTTTCGCCGGCCATGTGCCCAAGCAACTCGCCGAACTTTTTCCTAAAGCCGACATCAAGCGTCTCGACCCTTGGGACGGCTTCGGGGAGGATTACCAAACCTATTTCCTCAACTCCGAAGACCCACTATATGCGAAAATCCAGCGCAAATTCCTGGAGGAGCAAACTCGCCTCTTTGGCACCGACCACATCTATGGCATCGACCTTTTCAACGAAATGGAGGCTCCAAGTTACGATTGTGGCTACATCAGCCGCCTCTCGCGCCATGTGTATGAGTCGCTGAAAGCCGTCGACAAGAAAGCGGAATGGCTGCAAATGGGCTGGTTCCTCTACTATCAGCGCAACAAGTGGACCAAAGATGTGACCAAAGCCATGCTCACCGCCCTGCCACAAGGCAAGATGACGATGCTCGACTACTTCTGCGAGCGTATGGAGGTGTGGCGTATGCACGATAAGTTCTACGGTCAGCCTTATATTTGGTGCTACCTCGGCAACTTTGGCGGCAACTCGGTGTTGCAAGGCAATGTGAAGAAGTCGGGCGAACTGCTCGAAACGGCGTTGAAAGATGGCGGTGCCAACCTCAAGGGCATCGGCTCTACGCTTGAGGGTTTCGATGTGCAGCAGTTCCCATTTGAATACATCTTCGACAAGGCGTGGAACTATGGCGCTACCGATGCCGATGTGGTGAAACTGGTGGCTGACAGCCATGCCGACCAGCCCGACGAGAATGTGCGTAAGGCTTGGGACGTGCTTTACAACAAGGTGCTCACATCACACGCCACCACATGGCGCGGCACTGGCGCCAACGGCTTCCCGAACTTCAAGAATACAACTAAAAAGTGTCGCCCTTATTCCGATATGAAGGCACTCAACGAGGCTTGGCAACTGCTGCTCAAGCAGAAGTCGGTGACTGTGGATGCTGCAAAGGTGGATTTGATTTGGACAGGTCGTGAACTGCTCGGCAACCTCTTTGGCTACGAGAAGGCGGAGTTTGACTCTGCCTATGTGGCTGCCGACACCGTGAAGATGCATGAAAAGGCGTATATCATGCGTTCGCTGCTCACCGACCTCGATATGCTCAATGCCCAACACCCATTCTGCACCGTGGATAAGTGGATTGACCAAGCCCGCGAGTTCGGACAAACGCCAGAGGTGAAGGATTATTACGAAATGAATGCACGCCGAATCATCACCACATGGGGTGGCGACCTCAACGACTACGCAGTTCGTAATTACAGTGGACTTATCGCCAACTATCACGCAAAGCGTTGGGAAATCTATATCGACGAGGCTTTCCGTTCGGTGCGCACAGGCACTCCGTTCCGCGACAAAGAGCGCATCAAAGCCACCAACGAGTTCCAACTTTCGTTTGCCGACAAGCATGGCGAGCAATTCCCTAAATATCAAGGCATCGAACTCCTATCATTCTCACGCGCCCTCGCCTCAAAATACGCCACTGAACTCCAATCCTGGCTCACGAAATAGAAGTTAGAAATTAGAAGTTAGAAGTTAGAAGTTAGAAATTAGAAGTTGGATTTTTGCAGAAGAGCCTCCGAGTGCTCCTAAATTTATTCTAAATTTCTTTCCGAGGGAAAAATGCGTTATATTCAGCTAAATCTATCATTTTTTGGCACATTTAGCTGAATATAGCGCATTTTTTGAGATTTATCCAAAAACGATACATCCATTCTCTAAAATTTCTATCTAATCTCTAATTTCTAATCTCTAATTTCTGACCCCTTATTTCTCTTTCTTGCTTCTTTTTTGTAATTTTGTGTGATTTTAGATAATAAATAGCTTTTGGAACAGATATTCAACATCTTCTCACAGCACACATCGCTGCAAGCCGTGATTCTTCTGGCTTTGATTTGTGCATTGGGTCTAATCTTGGGAAAGGTCAAGTTAAGAGGCATTTCGTTAGGTGTGACCTTTGTGTTTTTCATCGGCATTTTGATGGGTCACATCGGGCTCTCCATCGACGAGCAGGCTTTGGGCTTTGCACAGGATTTCGGTCTGGCGTTGTTCGTTTACGCACTTGGTGTGCAGGTGGGGCCGGGTTTCTTCAGTTCGCTTCGCAAGGGAGGCATTTCACTCACTATGCTTGCCCTGCTTCTGGTGGCTATCGGCACGGCTTTCACCATTCTCATGCCTGTGATTTTCGACATTTCATTGCCCGATGCGGTGGGTGTGATGTGTGGTGCCACCACCAACACTCCAGCCCTCGGTGCTGCTCAGCAAACCCTTGCCCAACTTCATCAGCCCACCAGCGGTGCCGCTTTGGCTACTGCTGTCACTTATCCGTTGGGCGTGGTGGGTGTGATTTTGGCATTGCTGGTGATGCAGAAGGTGCTTGGTCATAATGGCCGCATGTATATTGCCCCCGACACCCCCGAAGATGGCACTTTCGTGGCAGCATACCATGTGAATAATCCCGGCGTGTTTGGCAAGCGCATCAGCGAATTGGCAGAAATCACCCACGAGAAATTCATCATTTCGCGCCTGTGGCACAATGGCAAAGTGATTATCCCTTCGAGCGAAACGGTGCTCAACGAAAACGACCGCATACTCGTAATCACCAACGAAGCCACCAGCGCGGCAATGACGCTGCTCTTTGGCGAACAGGAAAAAACCGACTTCAACAAAGACACGGTGGACTGGGACGCTATCGACAGCCAACTCATATCGCGCCGCATTGTGGTCACTCAACCCGATATCAACGGCAAGCGACTGGGCTCGCTCCGACTCCGCAACCACTATGGCGTGAATGTGACACGCATCTACCGTAGCGGTATGCGACTGCTTGCCACCCCCGATTTGCGCATTCAGCTGGGCGACCGCATCACTGTGGTGGGTGAGGAAGCCGCCATCAAAAATGTGGAGCATTTTATGGGCAACCTTGTTTCCGACCTCGACGAGCCTAACCTGATTTCCATCTTTATTGGTTTGACGCTCGGTTTGCTGCTCGGTCTGATTCCAATCGCCCTCCCTGGCATTTCCACACCTGTGCGCCTTGGCCTCGCTGGCGGCCCTATCATCGCTGGTATTTTGATAGGTTCGTTCGGACCTCGACTGCACATGGTCACCTACACCACCCAAAGTGCCAACTTGATGATGCGCCGACTGGGTTTGTCGCTCTATCTGGCATGTTTGGGACTTCATTCGGGTGCCGATTTCTTCACCACCGTCATGCGCCCAGAGGGTGCGCTGTGGATTGTGGCTGGTTTTGTGCTCACGGTGATTCCTGTGCTGATGGTGGGTTATGTGGCACTTAAATTCTGCCGTCTCGACTTTGCCACCATCAGTGGTATGCTTTGCGGCGCAATGGCTAACCCGATGGCACTCGACTACGCTCGCGACACACTCAAGAGCGACCGTGCGTCGGTGGCATACACCACGGTTTATCCGCTCTGTATGTTTATGCGCGTGATTTTGGCGCAAGTCATCTTGCTGCTGTTTCTGTAGCCGACTGAACATTGACTAAATTACTATAACGATGAACCAAAAACTTTTGAAATCATTATTGATTTTTGTGGCTGTGCTGAGTTTAGTTTCGGCATCGGCACAAGAAAAATGGACTGGCATCGACCGCTATGCCGCTGATAACGAAAAACTCATGGCAGCACCTGCCGACACCGCTCGCATTGTGCTCTTGGGTAACTCCATCACCGACTTTTGGCCAACACGCAGCCCAGAATTTTTCAAGCGTCACCCTCAACTCGTGGGCAGAGGCATCAGCGGACAAACTTCACACCAGATGCTGGTGCGCTTCCGTGAAGATGTGGTGAATCTGCACCCAAAGGCTGTAGTAATCAACTGCGGTACAAACGATATTGCCGAAAATCATAAAATTCCATACAGCGAGGCGAACACTATGGGCAACATCATGTCGATGGTGGAGATTGCGAAGGCGAATGGCATCACGGTGTATCTGGCGTCGGTGCTGCCCTCGAAGTGCATGTACTGGGCACCTGAAAAGACCAACATCGCCGACAAGGTGGCGAGCCTCAACGCACGCATCAAAGCCTACGCCCAGCAGCAAGGCATCACCTACATCGACTACTACTCATCGATGGTGTATGGCACCGAACGTGAACTCAATCCCGCCTACACCAAAGACGGCGTACACCCCACGCCCGACGGCTACCGCCTCGGAATGGAGCCAGTTCTCCAATCCGCCCTGCACCTCAAATAACATAATATGGTAGGAATGCGATAATTCGCGTCCGCGACAAATGGTTGATATTCAATATAGTATCGCAATTATGGGCGGACGTGAAGTATCACGTCCCTACCAGGTTTGGTTTTTCGCCGAAGGCGAGCGGTTTTTATCCTTTTGGCGATGCCACCGCCCTCGCTGGGGAGGGCGGCGTTGGTGGTGTGGCTGATTCAAGCCGAGGCTTGAAATCAGACATGCCGCAGCACCAACGACAGGTGCGAAGCACTGGTATCGCTAAAAGGCTGTTTTTTATGTTTTTGTTTCTGTGCCCCCAGCATTTATCCACTGACCCCACCAATCCCCAACCACAATTAGAAATATTCCAAGAATTGAATTTTCGCATTTTCGAATAATTGCATTGATGAATTATTCAAGATTTTCTCACCGTGGTCGGTGGGGTGAAATTTGCATTTTTGGAAAAAAATAGCTATATTCGCAAACAATATAAGTATAGCCTATATCCTCTACGACAATGAAACCAATCACTAACATACTCCTGATTGCAGCTATCATTTGCTACGTGTTTCTGCCTTTCCGCACGATGGACCTCGCTGGAAGTATCACGGGGTTAAGTTACTCGGCAGGACTTATAACCGAAAATTTCAGTTTACTGAAAACTATATTCGCACTTCTCCCATTCATCGCCTGCTTCGCTGGCGTGGCTATCAACTCCAACAAGCACCGCTATTGGGGTGTGGTCACCGCAGCCATAATTGTTACAGGCATTGTGTTTTTCAGCAAGCCCGATTTCTTTTTCGAGACTTGGGACCTGAGCCACGACCCTGAACTCATCGGCGACCAAGCCGCACGCATGGAGGGCTTCAAGGTGAAGGAACTGAACATCGGTTACTATGCAAGCAACACGCTGATGTGGATGTCGCTGGTGTCGTGCATCATTTCGCTTTTCCCATTCAAGTTCAACCAAACGCTTGAACGCACCATCGACGACAGCATTGAGCGCAGTCTCCACCGCAGCAAAGAAGGCATCACAAAAGTGCATAAAGAGTTGCACGAGGAAATCACGCACCTCGAATCAAAAGCAAAACAAAAGCCAGCTCAATCCACAGAGCCAGTTCCAACCACTCCACCCGAAGAAGCCTCCGAAGACCACACCAAATACATGCCCAAAAGCTGAATACGGCTATAATAAAAATGTGGCGCAACGGCATGAAATTCCGTTAGGAATTTGATGTGCGTAGGCAGGTATGCAGAAAAGATGCAATGGAGCGAAGCGAAATGGAATCTTTTCGAAATGCCTGCAATAAGATGTGCTAATATTATGCATTCCAGCGGAATGCGACACCACCAGAATCTATTGATAGCGAGATCGCATCCCGCTGGGATGCATATTTGTTATGCGGCATTTGCAGGCATTTCGCTTCGGTTGTGCTTCATTTCGCTTCGCTCATTTTGCACAACCTTCGCTGCATACCTGCCTACACACATCTAATCCCTACGGGATTTATTCCAATTATCATCAATAACTATTTATGCCGAGTGAGGCACGCACTGCCTCCAAAAGCAAATAGGTATCGATTATCGATTCCAGCGATTGCGCTGTGGGTGATGTGCCGCCTTCCACTGCATCAACAAAACTTTTGATGGTGTGGAAGTAGCCCTGTGTGACTATTTGATTGTTTTGAATGGTTGGCACGAAATTATTTCTATTTAGCAAATCAATTCTGACAGAAGGCTTTGGGAGAACCTTCTCTATGGGCACGCCCATCAGCGTGGACTGTTTGCTTCGGAATTGCAAACTTTCCATTTGCTCCATTTCGTAAATGCCCTTATGGGTGTTGACCGTCAAACTTTCCCTTGCGTCGCACCACGAATAGCCTGTTGAGAGTTCGAGCACACCGCTGGCTTTTTCATGCTTGAGCGTGAGCAGCAATGTGTGGTTTTCAACCTTTTCAGCGCACAGCACCTCTGCTTTGCCAAACAAGAATGTGACATAATCCAATGGGTGGATAAAGAGGTCGAGCAAGGCATCGCCCTCTGGATATGCGCCTGTGAGATACTTCAGGTTGTAGCTCATATAGCCACCACACTTCTTCAACTCCTTTTTCAAAATTCGGGTAGCGGGAGCATTGCGCTTTTGAAGTCCCACTACCACAGGTGCGTGTGTTCCACCCTTTCCCATACTCACCAGCCGCATCAATTCCTCTTGAGTTTGGCATGGTGGCTTTTCCACAAACAGCGCCTTGTCGCTGCTTATCACCTGCGATGCGATATGAAAATGCGCCTGTGGCGAAACCGACACCAGCACGCCCTTCACCTCATCGTCGCTTAAAATGCGCTCCAGCGAGGTGGTGGCACACACATTCGGGTAGGCGGCTTCGATGAGCGGCAACTTGTCGGGCGATTTGCAGCAAATGTATTTCAGCCCCACATGAAGATAGTCGAGCACAGGGTAAAGGTTGTTGGTGCTGTGGTTGCCTATGCCCACAAACGCATATTTCCCTTTGTATGACTGGCTCAGTTGCCTTACGCTCCGCAAGTGCTTGTAGCGTGCAATTAAATGTTCGATATATTTCATCTGTCAGCAATCCGTTTGAAATATTGTTGGTAAGTTTCTTTTTTATCACTTGTCCACTGATATTTGCTGTAGAACAGTTCTATCAGCCTTTTGGGCAACAACTTCTCAAAATTCCGCAGCAATATCAGGTCGTATTTGCGGTGGAAATTAATCCAGCAGCCGTTACACTCTTTTGAGTGCTTGCATTGAATTTTGCAAGTGTTGCGCGAGTTGAATATGTCGTCGAGCGAGCAAGTGTGTATATTGCCCAACTTCACATCAAGGTTTTGGCACAGCGGCACATCGCCATTGGAGTGAATCACCAGTTCGCTGAATATGCTTTGGCAGCGCAGTTTGAGATTTCCGTTTCGCCATTCCTCATACAGTGCCACAAAATCGAAATTCTCTTCCGTGTCGTGTATGCTTTGCGGAATGTGTTGGATATAATTCTCCATGTCGGCGGTGAGCAGTTCGGCTGTGGTGTCGAAGAAGTCCATCGTGCCATAAATTCCGATGCGCACATCTATGCCATAGCGCTTAGCCACGCCAATCACATAGTCCATGTCTGCGAAGCTGTTCCACGGCGAGAGACAAAACATCAGCGAAATCGGCACTTCGTCTTTCAATGCCTCCACCACTTCTATCACCTTGTCGTGGCCATTGCACCCACGCATCGCCTTATACGCCTCCTTGTTGCCATCAAGCGACACATACAAGTGCGCAGGCCGGTACTGACGCACGGAATTGATTACTTTTGGCGGATTTAGGCAGTTCGACAGAAGCGTGTAGTTGGGGTGATGGTTCATAAACCACTCCATGATTGCCTCTGCCTCTGGGTGGAGAATAAACTCGCCGCCTTCCAGCCCCACCGTGGTGTTTCGTGTCACGCACTTGCTTGCCATTATCTTTTTGATGTCGGAAAGCGAAAGGTGCTCTACTGGTTTTTGCCAAATGGAGCAATGCTTGCAGCGCGATTGGCATTTGGTGGTGGAGTAGAGCATCAATGTGCTCAATTTCTTGTGGCGAGGTCGCAAAATATTGTTGAGATATAACACCCCGTTTTGTAAGTAGTCTTTTGTGCTGTACATTTAGTGAGTAGAAACTTTTGTGCTTCTATCACTTTAAGATGCCACAAGAGCCTAAAAGACTGCATACGCCACCATATTTTACCAAGTGAACCTAACGCCAAACGGAGCCGTAACCGTAAATGGATGCTCTGTCCAGATGGTGTGAATGGAACTGCCATTGGGTATGTACCAATTAAATGTGGGTTCGGCATAAATGCCCCAGTTTGGCGACAAATTGTATTGCACGCCCACACCTGCACCCACCGACCATTGCCACGATGGGGTGAAGCGCCAACTGTCCTTGTATGGAACTGTGGTGTCGGTCACATATCGCTCTTTAGCCTCACCAACCAAAGGCACATTCAGCAGCACGCCAGCCGAAGAATACACCGACCATCGCTTTGAGCGAAGCCACTTGTAGGATAGGCGGAATGGCAAACCCAAATAATGGACTTTTTGAGTGCGCTGGATATAGTATGCGCCTTCGCCCATTGTGAAATTAGACTTCAACAGCGAGTATTGCAATCCCGACTCGATGCTCCAATTCTTGCCCAGCGATTTCGTCAATGCCAATCCCAGAGTGATAGGCTTGTCGTGCTGCTCACGCTCCACAATCTTGCCTGTGTTGTGCTCTGCGATGGTTATCAGCGCCGCAGTATCGGGCGACACTTTGCCACCTTTCCGCACAAGAAACTTGTAATAGTCTTCCCATGTGGAAATCACTTTTGGTATATCTGTGGAAGGAGAGTCGGTGATGTCATCGCCAATGCCGGCAAACAGTTTATAGGCGTTTTGAACCAAAGCGGGTCCCAATGAGCCAGCGGCAAGCAGTTGCCACTTGTTTTTGTGCTTCTTTGAGCCATCTTCAGCCATGTGGTTTTCAAAAATTTGGATATTGTATTGTATGCTGTCGCGAGCCACAGAGTCGGTGGAAGGCACAGCGACAGCGATGTTGATTGCCGTGTCGCGAATTTCAAGCATAGCATTTTTAGGCATCGAATCCAAATCCGCACCGCCTTGTGGCAGAGGGGTGGTATTGGATGTTTTTGTGATATAATTGTCTGACACAGTGGGCGTGACACTTGGTTGTTTGGCAATGTGTTGCGTTTTTTTGCTTTTCACTTTTGTGCCTTCCACCTTTGCCGTCACCGTTTTCTTTTCCTCTGTGCCTCTCCTTTGGAACAGGTATTTGCAAAGTGGAATCATGACAATAATCGCCGAAATCACGGCAAGCATTCGTCGGTTAATCATTTTCCGAAGCATGGCTTTTGCTCTCGCCAACTGCGACGACGAACTATGAGGTTCAATGCCCAGCCGCTCGGCTATCTCTTTATGCGAAAGCCCCTCTATCACCGACATTCTGAACACCTTGCCGTAGCCCTCTGGCAAACGGTCGATGAGTTGCATGAGTTCTTTTTCTGCCAACACGGCATCAGCCGAAACTCCACTCTCCACATTCATATTATCCAAGTAGTGGGACAGTGGCAAGAATTTTACCTTTCGCTTTCGCTCTAAATATTTGAGCGACACATTTTTAGCAATCGCGGCTGCCCATTCGCCAAACTTTTCCTCGTCGTTCAGTTTTTCAATGGAGTAATAAGCAAGGATAAAAGCGTCCTGAACGAGGTCATTCACCGTGTCCTCGTCAGCTTTCGTGATGCTGAAGCATACATTCCTCATTATCGGAACATACGCCTCGTAAATCGTATTTAAAGCGTCGGCATCGTCTGCTTTCACCCTTTCTATAAGCATTTTTAAATCCATGTGTGCAGTTTCGGTTGTTGTGCCTCAAATTAAGAGGCGTCGAAAAGCGAAAAGACTGCATCGGGTTTTGTTAAAAAACTACAAAATTACGATTTTCTGCCCAATACGCCATTTCATCACTAAGTTTTCCTTAACTTTGTGAATATCTAATTACTTTAACAAACTATTGGACAATATGAAGAAATTTTTCTCTTTTATCGTTATGGCGATTTTGGTAGCCATGAGCGGACAAGCCCAACTCACAAGCGGCAATTCAGAAAAACGCTGCGACGTGTCGTATCCTATAGCAGATTTAAGCGTTTGCCTTACAAGTAACTACAACGCACGTGTCGTCTCAAAATACGTGACAGATGTGCTTATCAGTCGCCTCGATATGGAATACGACGCATCAAACTCAGATTATATGATTAAGTCGATGGAAGTGTCGGTTTACAGATATAAAAAAGGCTCATCAGGGCTCGTTGGCGATGTGCCACCCGAAGAACAGACAAAAGTTGAGCGTGTGCAATTCGTTCCCACCGACGACACTTTGCAACAATTCAAAGCATCGTTAAACATCGGCGAGAACGGCTGGGATAAAATCGTAATCCGCCAAGTGCCCAACTCCTCCGAAATCATCAAAAAATCCGACTACAAACGCTCCACCCTCCTCTAAATTCTTCGATTAAAATTTTTGAGAAACAAAAAAAAGACAGTATATTTGCACATTACTTAAAAGGACTTAGCCTGTTAATTCAGGCACATAGCTCTGCGATACCCCACATCGTAGAGCTATTTTTTTTGTGCAATCAGTACGAAAAAGTGTAGTAAATCTTTGGTTAGTACGAAAAAGCGTAGTAATTTTGTGGTGTTCAAGAACTATTTAGGTTATGAACGAAGCCCTTTTAAGTAATGCGGAGCTTGAGCTGATTGAAGCAATCAGGAATATCCGAAAAGCCTATCCTAACGGATATGAGAATTTGGTTTGGTATGCTCAACAGCTGTTCGACGAATTAGTCGAAATGCCGCCAGCGGACGAAGAGGACAAATGATTCGTCCGAACCCCTCTACAAGCAGAGGGGTTCTTAAAAGGGCTTTATTAAAAACAACAACACAATTAAAATATTCACAAATTATGGAACAGACGATGAAATCAAAGTTGAGTGATATTTTGCTGTCAATCACTTGGAGAGATATTGCCCGCAGGTATTTCGGCAAGTCAAGTTCTTGGCTTTATCACAAGATGGACGGAATTGACGGTAACGGCGGAACCGGAAAGTTTAGCGATGATGAGGCTCAAATGCTGAAAAGCGCATTGTATGATTTATCCGACCGCATTAAAGCTGCCGCAGATAATATTTAAAAGGACTTCTAAATGTTGAGGTTGTGCCAGAATTTTGGCACAACCTCTTTTTTTTACTCTCAAGACAAAGAATATAGCCTGGTTCACATTATTATCTGTCGATGCCGGGGCGTGAGAGCACGCCTTGGGTGTAGTAGTGCTTCACTTCTTGCATATCGGTCACGAGGTCGGCTGCGTCGATCAGCTGCTGTGGCGCATAACGGCCGGTAATGATCACTTCTGTGGCGGGATTCCTCTCCGAAAGCAAATCAAGCACTTCATCCACCGACAGCAGTTCCATGCTGGTAGCGATGGTGAGTTCGTCAAGAATCACCACGTCCCACTCGCCACTGCGCAACCATTGACGGCACACGGCAAGTCCGTCTTTTGCCGATTGCCTATCCCTTTCATCGGGCATTCTTTCGAGACAGCAACCATAGCCCAACTGCTCGATATGCAGCCGCCCGAAGTCGGGGTTTGCGCCGTTGAACAGTGCTTCCGCCTTAGTCTCGTTGTATTTCATCGATTTCACAAACTGCCCAATCGCCACATTCTTGCCAGCGCACAACGCACGGACCGCCAGCCCAAAGGCAGCAGTAGTCTTCCCCTTACCATTCCCGGTATAAACATGTATATATCCCTGTTCCATTTCCTTTCAAATAAAAAAACACGCTGGCGCGTGGGTGGGCGTTAGCGTGTTTTAGAAAAAGTGCGGAGTGAGGGAGATTCGAACTCCCGAATCGCTTTTGACGATTACACGCTTTCCAGGCGTGCCTCTTCAGCCACTCGAGCATCACTCCATTTGCGCGTGCGCTCTTGGCAATGCGAAATTGCCGTTGCGCTACAAATGCGAGTGCAAAGATAATGAATTTTTGCTTGATTGTAGCAAAATTTTCATAAATTTGTGATATGGATTTAGTGAAAACGCATAACTTACTCCCTGAAGGTGTCAGCACCACAGACGCACGCAGCATTGAGTTTGCCACAGAAGTAATCAACTGTCTGCCTTACGAGCCCAACGATGAGCAGATGGAACTGCTGGCGGCGTTTGCCCATTTCATGCTCTACGGCCACCCACAGGCGGTGATGCTGGTGAATGGCTATGCCGGTACTGGTAAAACCTCGATGATTGGCGGCATAGTGAAGGCACTCACCTGTCGCGGACGGAAGACGGTGCTGCTGGCTCCCACAGGGCGCGCGGCGAAGGTTTTCACGGAATATTCTGGGCATACAGCCTACACCATTCACCGCAAAATCTATCGCCAGAACAGTTACCTCTCTGATGGGTTTTCGCTTGCCGAGAACAAGCACACCGACACCATTTTCATCGTAGATGAGGCGTCGATGATTTCCAACAGCAGCGAAGGCTCATTTTTTGGCACAGGCCGATTGCTCGACGACCTTATCCACTATGTGTATAGCGGCATCGGCTGCCGACTGGTGCTGATGGGCGATGTGGCGCAGTTGCCTCCTGTGGGGCAAAGCGAAAGTCCTGCCCTCAACGCCGAATTTCTACGCAGTTACGCCCTGCAAATCTACAGCGTGAACCTGAAGCAAATTGCGCGTCAGGCGGCAGAGAGCGGCATTTTGTTCAACGCCACCATTCTGCGAAATGTGATGGAGAGCGGCGTGCTGTGCGCTCCAAAGCTGGAATTGCTGCGGTTCGACGACATCGACAACGTGACGGGCGAGTTTCTGCTCGAAACCATCAGCGACAGTTACGACCGCGACGGCATGAGCGAAACCATAGTGGTGACACGCAGCAATAAGCGTGCCACGCTCTTCAACCGCGGCATTCGCAACAGCATTCTCTATCGTGAGGATGAGTTGGTGAGCGATGATATGTTGCTGGTGAGCAAAAACAATTACTATTGGGCGAACGACTACGAACAAATCGATTTCATTGCTAACGGCGATGTGGTGAGGGTGAAGCGTGTGTGGGGTGAGATTGAGCGCCGCTATGGGCTCGACTTCGCCAACGTGACGGTGGAGTTTCCCGACCATGGCAACACCGAAATGGACGTGAAAATCATTCTCAACTGCCTCAGCAGCGACACGCCAGCACTCACCGCCGCACAAAGCGAGATGCTCTACACCTCGGTGATGGCGGAACTCACTGGCGACAAACGCACCCGCTATCGTGAACTGAAGAAAAATCCGTATTTCAATGCTTTGCAAGTGAAATACGCCTATGCCATCACATGCCACAAGGCGCAAGGCGGACAATGGCAGAATGTGTTTATAGATATGGGCGCGATAATGCCCGATGCTTTCACCCAACTCGATTTCTACCGTTGGCTCTACACCGCCATCACCCGCGCTCGCTCGCAAGTGTATCTCATCAACTGCCCCCTCGACACCGACATGCCGAGTTTCTGAAGTCTACGAGTCAACAGGTCAACGAGTTGGAGAGTTGGGGCTGATGGAACCGAAAAGATAAACACCTGTTTAATCCATTGTAATCGGATTAAACAGGTGTTTTTATTTTTTTAGAGCCCTGCGGAAGAATCTGTGGGATTTAACGCCCACAACAGAAATTCTGCGAGATCCGTGGGACCTGTGTGAGGCAGAGTTACTTCACTTCTGCGCCCATCAAGTTGTATTTCTTGTCGCCGGCGATGATGTAGATTTGTCCGTTTTCAATCACCTTGCGAGCCTTCACTTCCTTAGCAGCGGTCACATCGGTGATGGCTGATGAAATGGCATTGTATGAAACCTTGATGTTGTCGAAAATCACACGGTTTGCGCCCTTGTTCACCTTGTGAGGAGCGTCGGTAGCGATTGGGAATTCTGTGGTTGTGTAGTCGGTGGTTTTCACTTTTGGAATCAGCGACAGGAACACCACTTGAGTTTCAGCAGTCGCGCCCTTAATGGTGAGTTCGTTCTTAGTGCCTTCAAAGCCCCATGCTTGGAGTGTGTCGCCAGTAATAAAACAATCGCTTGGAATTTCCACCACAGCAGCATCCACTACAAGGGCCTTGCCATCAGCATCAAAATAATTCACCTTAGTGGTTTTAGCGGCACCTTCAATTTCGCCAGCGCCGAGCACTGTCACGCCATAGTATTGGTAATCGTGTGTGCCGCCCGATTTGTAAGAGCCATCTGCATTAAAATTAAACACAGAGGAGTAGCCGATACCCTGCCAAGAGAGTTTCACATCGGTGGCTTCGGTGAGCGATGCGAATTTAGGAGAAATGAGGTCGCCACCATTGTTGGTCTTTGAAATGCGAACGAAACCTTGGCAAGCATACATGTAGGAAGTGCGAGAGCTCCAACCATTGAGGTCAGCCACATTACCATCGGTTTGAATGTTGGTGTAGTTTGGCTGATATTCCACACCTTCAGCGTCCGTTTTGGTCCAAGGATTCTTGCCATACTTGTGAATACCGGCTTCGGTCAACACTTCAAGTTTATTGAAATTTTCTTGAAGAACCACTACTTCTTCGGCTTGTGCACCGAAAAATGAACTTGCTGCAACAAATGCAGACACCAAAACTTTAGAGTAAATCTTTTTCATATATTACGTTTTTTTAATAGGTTAAAATATGATGAAGCAAAGTTACACATCTTTTCTGAATAATGTTCACAAAAAAGCAAATATTCATATTTTTGTAATAAAAGTCAACAAGTCAACAGGTCAACGAGTCAACGAGTTGAGGCCCGATGGGTCTGATTGGGTCGGAAGGGTCTGTAAAAGCAAAACACCCATTAAATCCGCAATTGGATTTAATGGGTGTATTGTTTTTTTTAGAACCCTGCGGAAACTATCAGTGGGATTTAACGCCCACAACAGAAATTCTGCGAGATCCGTGGGATCTGTGTGAGGCAGAGTTACTTCACTTCTGCGCCCATCAAGTTGTACTTCTTGTCGCCAGAGATAATGAGCACTTGACCGTTCTCAATCACCTTGCGAACCTTCACTTCCTTAGCCACGTTGATGTCGTTCACACCTGATGGGTCAGCAACCACAACCTTGATGTTGTCGAAAATCACGCGGTTCACCTTCTTGTTCACACCGTGAGGGGCGTTTTCGTCAACTGGCATTTCAGCGGTAGAGTAGTCAGTGGTTTTTGTCTTGGTGAAATTTGGAAGTGTTGACATAAACACTACTTGAGTTTCAGCGGTAGCACCCTTGATAGTGAGTTCGTTCTTAGTGCCTTCAAAAGTCCAAGCTTGGAGAGTGTCCATAGTCACGAAGCAGTCGGTAGGAATCTTTACAAGAGCAGCATTCACTTCAATGTCGTTCATGTTTTCATCCTTGTAAGCCACTTTGTTCATCTTGCTTGCGCCTTCAATTTCACCTGCGCCGAGCACAGCCACATAGTAGTATTGATGGTCATGCACACCGCCTGACTTATATTCGCCAGCTTCGTCAAGTTTAATGAGTGAGGTGTAGCCAATACCTTGCCAAGAAAGCTTCACGTCGGTTGGTTTAGAGAGAGAAGCAAACTTAGGAGAAACGAGGTCGCCACCAAAGCTGGTCTTAGAGATACGAATGAAACCTTGGCAAGCATACATGTAAGTGGTGCGAGAACTCCAACCATTGAGGTCAGCCACATTGCCATCGGTTTGAATGGTGTTGTAGTTTGGTTGGTATTCCACACCTTCCACGTCCTTACCAGTCCATGGATTCTTGCCATACTTGTGAACACCTGCTTCCATTGCAGTTTCAAGCTTGTCGAAATTTTCTTGAAGAACCACTTGTTCTTCAGCTTGAGCGCCACACACAGCAGCAAACGCAAGGGCTGCTGTCATCAAAAATTTTGAGTAATTTTTTTTCATAAATAAAAGTTTATTATTTGGTTAAAAAGTAATATCTCCACAAAGATAAAGATAATTTCAATATGTAGGTTCTTCAAAAATAATTTTTTTTCAACTTTTTTTCAGCAAAAGCACGAAAGTGTTATTTTTCAGCGATTTTACGCCCTATTTACCCATATTTTTAATATTTTTGTAACATAAACCCAAATCGGTCATTAGACCGTGACAAGACCTAATGACCGATTTGGGATAGAAAAACTTGCAATTCATGAACTTATGAACAAACTATCTTTTGTTATTACTGCTTTTTTGTGCTGCTGGGCAGTGGCTGGGGCAAAAACCTACCAACTTGCTTCGCCCAACGGTAAATTGAAAGTGAGCATCGAAAATGATGCGAAGTCAACCGCTTTCGCCATCACACATGGCGAAACGCCTGTCCTGAACCGTTCAGCCCTCGGCATGAGCATCGAGGGTGGCAAAACGCTGGGTGCGGAAAAGTGCAAATCGTCGAAAACCTCAAAAGGCGAGAAATGCAATGCGCTCACGCTCAACTATGGCAAGTATGCGGTGGAATTTCGTGCCTACGACCAGGGCGTGGCTTACCGTTTCGTGACACGTTTCGCCGACTCACTCACCATAGCCAACGAGCAGGTGGAATTTTGCTTGCCAGCCGACTGTATGGCTTACGAAGCGCCTGCCAACTCGCACCACAAGACCAACGACCTGCGCGACCAGGCGTATTGCTCGTTTGAGAATACCTATCAATACGCCAAACTCTCCAACCTCAACCGTCAGCACCTCGGTCTGTCGCCCATGCTCATCGAACTTGCCGGCGGCAAAAAACTGCTGATTGGCGACTACAATGTGCGCAGTTATCCCGGCATGTTTCTCCTGCCGAGCAAAGGGAATGTGGTGAAGGGGTTCTTCCCTCCCTATCCCAAGCACGAATATCAAGGCGACCACAACAATCTGCAAATGATAGTTGACGACTGGGAAAACTATATCGCCAAGACCGCTGGTGCGCACACCTTCCCATGGAAAATGATGCTGGTGGCTGAATACGATGCCGACTTGCTCACCACCGAGGTGCCTCGACTGCTTGCCGATGCGCCCGTGGTGAATGCCGATTGGGTGAAACCTGGTAAAGTGGCTTGGGACTGGTGGAACAACTGGAACTTGAAAGGCGTGGATTTTGCCACTGGCGTGAACAATCGCACCTATCAATATTATATCGACTTCGCCGCCAAACACGGCATTGAATACGTGATTCTCGATGAGGGTTGGGCGGTGAACAAGAAAGCCGACTTGATGCAGGTGGTGCCTGAAATCGACCTGCCTATGCTTGTGAAATATGCCGCCGACCGTGGCGTGGATATCGTGCTTTGGGCTGGCTACAAGGCTTTTGAGCGCGATATGGAGAATGTGTGCCGCCACTATAGCGAAATGGGCGTGAAGGGTTTCAAAATCGACTTCATGGACCGCTGCGACCAAAAGATGATGGCGTTTCTTGAAAAGGCTGCCGCCACTTGCGCCAAATATCGTCTGTTCTGCGACTTCCACGGTGCGCCAGTGCCAAACGGCATGACCTACACCTATCCGAATGTGCTCAACTTCGAGGCGGTGGCTGGTCAGGAGCAAGTGAAGTGGAGCAAACTGAAGAAGTTCGACCAAGTGCGCCACGAAACGCTCTTGCCGTTCATTCGCCAAGTGGTGGGTCCGATGGACTACACACAAGGCGCGATGCGCAACGCCACAAAAAAGAGTTATTACCCCTGCAATTCGCAACCTATGAGCCAAGGCACACGATGCCGCCAACTCGCCCTCTATCTGATTTTCGACTCGCCATTCAATATGCTATGCGACACGCCCACCAACTACGAGGCAGAGCCTGAATGTCTCGATTTTATCAGCAAAGTGCCTGTGGTGTGGGACGAACGCCGTGTACTCTCGGCAAAAATTGGTGAATATGTGATTGAGGCTTGCCGCAAGGGCGACACATGGTATGTGGGCGGCATCTCCAACTGGGAAGCACGCACCGTGAACCTCGACCTCAGTTTCATTGAAGGCAAACAAATGGAGTTGTTTGTGGATGGCATCAACGCCCACCGCCACGCCGAAGACTACAAAAAGAGCGTTGGCACTGTGCCAACCACCCTCACCGTCCACTTAGCCCCAGGCGGCGGCTTCGCACTAAAAACGAAGTAAGAAGTTAGAAATTAGATTTTCTGAGTGCTCCGAGTGCTCTGAGAGGTTGTGCTGCGAGATTAGATGAGCAGGATGGCGCAGAGCAGGATTGTGAAGATGAGCATGTTGCGGGCGGTGGCGCCGAGCAGAGGGTTCAGCGCCGCGCCTGTGGTGTGCGTGAGTTTGCGCCATGTAGCGATGTGGAGCAGCAAATATGCCAGCATGGGCAGCACGAACCACCACGCTGAAGCAAAATAGAGCCTCATCCACACCACGCCAAGCACCGACATGGCAAGCAGTCCGTTGACCAGATATGCCAGTGCCGCCAACTTGCGTCCGAACACCACCACCGATGTGCGTTTGCCTGCCTCGCGGTCGTCGTCCACATCACGGTAGTTGTTCACCAAAAGCACGTTCACGCCCATAAATCCGATGGCAATGCCTGCAATCACGGCAAACGGATGAAACACGCCGCCGCTCACCACATAATAGGTGAATATCACTGGCACCAGTCCGTAAAATCCCATCACAGCCACCTCGCCCAAGGCGTGGTAACTCAATGGGTAAGGTCCTGCGCTATAGGCAAATGCGAATATGGCAATCAATATGCCTGCGCCTATCAGCATCAGCCAATTCCGATAGCCCTCGCCTGGCTCCACCACCAGCAGCATACTCAGCCCCACAAGGCAAGCCACCACCAGTGTGCCTATCATGGCGCACTTCATGGCTGATGGGGTGATGTCGCCCTCGGTCACGCCACGTCGAGGCCCCACACGCCCTTTTTTATCGGTGCCGGCTTTGAAGTCAAAATACTCGTTTGCCAAGTTCGACACAATTTGCGCCAGCACAGCAAACACCACGCACATCAGCGAGGGCAAAAGGCGGAACTGGCCGTTGAATTTCGCCAGACCGACAGCAATCAGCACACCGCTCACCGACACCGGCAACGTGCGGAGGCGAATCGCCTCAATCCATATCTTAATTTGCTTCATCTTTTTCTGAGGGAAAAAATTTATATACAAAATTACAAAAAACCACGGATTTTCCCTACATTTGTAGTTAAACAACACATCAAAGTCAAATGAATACATTCACTCGCTTTTTCACGATATTGATACTTTGCACGGCCTGCTTCAGTTGCGGCTCAGGCAAGGGCGATTCCGACATACAAGACACCTTTATCGACTCGGTGCAGTTTGGGCAGCAGAAGCAAACTGTGCTCAATGCGCTCTATGCACAGCAATTTGTGGATGCGGCATCGGGGCAAACCGACAGTCATTTCGACACCATTCCGCTCGACAATGGCGACTACAGCGAACTGAAAATACTTGCCAAGGCCGACACCACCGGATTCACTTTCCTCGGACGGCAATGGCTCAACCTGCAAATCCAGTTCGACGGCAACGGCCTCTACTGCCTCACCTTTAGGGCGAAATCCACCCCCAAGGAGGTCGCAAACCAGCACTTTGCCGACATTCTGCAATCGCTCCAAAAGTCATACGACATGAAGCGAATGGTGATTGGCCACTCATCTGCCGAGGGAGAAGCCACCGACATCATCGGCTACCGCTACGAGTCGGGCAACAGAATGGTGCAACTCTACATCAACGAAAACCCCGACGGCACCGCCGCCCCAATCCTCTCCTATATCGAGAATTAGAGGATTACCAATAATTTTGAGCAAATGATTTATCGATGCGCTATAGCGCATTGATAATAATCATTTTGCATTTTTTTGGGAAAAAGTTGGAGAATGTTTACAAATTTGCTATATTTGCGAAAAGAAATAGTACAGAATAATTTTTAGATAGAGGCTGTAATAGAAAAAATCCAGAGATTTCTTATCTAAAAACTGTATAGACAATAGAATCTTTTTATTTATTAATCCATAAAACCAATTACAAATGAAACCTCAAATGAATTTCGTAGAAGCTGTAAAAACTTGTTTGTCTAAGTATGCCACATTCAACGGCCGTGCTCGCCGCTCTGAATTTTGGTGGTTCTATCTGCTCACCTGCATTCCTGGATTCCTGATGTCGCTGCTCGTGCAATGGAAATTTGCGAAAATCGCAGAAATCCAAGCAATGGCTTATCAAGATTTGGGCCGATATCAAGAAGTTCTTGCGCAGGCAGAAAGTTACGACACCATTTTCATGGCTGGTTCTGTGATATTGGGCCTCATCAGCCTTGCTCTCTTCATCCCTTCGCTGGCTGCTTGGGTTCGTCGCTTGCACGATGTGGGCAAGAGCGGTCACATGCTGTGGCTCATCCTCGTCTGCGGTATCGGTGGTTTGATTCCATTGTTTATGTGTATCGGCGACAGCAAGCCCGGTCCTAACCAATATGGTCCAAATCCGAAGGAATAACGCCAGCACGCCCCGTTAAGAAATGGTGAAAAAAACAGCACCTGTTAAGTCAATCAGATTTAACAGGTGCAATTTTTATATGTTGTGCTGCTTACTTTTGGAAGAAGCAGGCATCGCCGTAACTGAGGAAGCGGAAATCGTGGTCGAGCGCATAGTCGTAGATGGCGCGCCAGTGGTCTACGCCCACAAATGCCGACACCAGCAGGAGCAATGTGCTTTGAGGCTGGTGGAAGTTGGTGATCATACCGCTAATGATGCGATATTGGAATCCAGGCGCAATCATCAGTTGGGTACTGCCCATATATGCCTCGGCGTGGTGGCGGTCGAGATAGTCAACCACATTCTGCAACGCTTTCTTGGTGCTGATTTCACAAGGTGTGCTGTAAGGCATCCATTGCTTCACGGTGAGCATTTCCTCGTCGGCATCGGGGTTGGTTTCGAGCACTTGCCCCACATAGTAGAGGCTTTCGAGGGTGCGCACGCTTGTTGTACCCACAGCCACCACCGGACCTTCGGCGTTGATCAAATCCACCAACAGGCTACGCTGCACCGAAATAAACTCGTAGTGCATTTCGTGCTCACCTATGTTCTCGCTTTTCACTGGCTGGAATGTGCCAGCACCCACATGCAGGGTGAGTTCACGGCGTGTGATGCCACGCTTGTCGCACTCTGCCAGCACCTCATCGGTGAAGTGAAGTCCTGCTGTTGGTGCCGCCACGCTGCCATCGATATGGCTATACACGGTTTGATAGTCGGCAGAGTCGGTGCTCTCGGTGCCACGGTTGAGGTATGGAGGAATGGGGATTTCGCCAATGGATTCAAGAATGGAGGCGAAAGTAACTCCGCCATTCCACGAAAATTCAATTTCAAACGAATTGCCGCGACGCTCGCCACGGTTCGCCTCCAAAGTCACCCTTTTTCCGTCAACCTCTATCTCTTGGGTGAGCGGACCTTGCTTCCAGCGCTTGCTGTTGCCCACAAGGCAAAGCCAAGTGCAAGATTGGGTGGTTTGGAAAATGAGTTGATAGTCGCATGGTGCCACAGGTTCGAGGCAGAAAATCTCGATAGTGGAGCCTGTGGATTTACGGAAACGCAAGCGCGCATTGATTACGCGTGTGTTGTTGTACACCAGCATTGCCTTTTCAGGGAGCACGGCAGGCACATCGTAGAAGTGACCTTCGCTGATTTCTCCACCCACCTTGTAGCACAGCAATTTGCACTGCTCACGCGCAGCGAGTGGGTGCTTGGCAATACGGTGGTCGGGCAATGGGTAATTATAATCGCTAATGCGTATGTTACGCACTTTGTCGATAGTGTTCATTCTAAAAATTGTGTATATATGTCTGTTTATTCGTCGTAGCCTTTTTGGCGACCGATTTCGAGCATTCGCTTCACATCGAAGTAGAAGCCTTCGGTCTTGCTGCCCTCTTTCTTCTCCACTTTCACATAGTCGATGCCCTCGGAAATTTCCTCATGGTCCACAGCCTTGAAGCCGAGGAAGTTCACGATGTCGTATTCGTGCATCGGGCAAATCACCACCCAAGGGTGCTCTTTGGTGCCGTCTCCACTGGTCATAATCGCGCTCAGCAGCAAGTGAATGTTTTTGCGGAACACCTCGTAGCGGGCGTGCTTCTTCTTCGCCTTCAGCGCATAGGCAAAATATTCGAGTTGCTCGAAGTCGAACATATTGTCTTGTAGCGAGAGGTTGGCGTAGTGCTCCAGCGAATCGCACTCGTCGCGCGTAAGGTCTTTCTTATAGATGTATTCCTCCACCTTGTCGGCATATACCGATTGGCGGTAAGGGTTGTAGTCCTCTTGGAACATATAGCCATAGTAGAGATTGCGCATATCCTCAAGTTCGAATTTGTTGTAGTTGAAAGAGATGTAACTATGCAACAATTTCGGGAAATAATAACGCGATTCGGGATTGGAGGTGACGCTTTTCACACGGTTGAAATCCACCGGAATAATCTCCTTTTTCTGCGCCGATGCCTGGAAGGCAAAAGCCAACAGCACAATGGCGAAAACGCTTGATATAGTGATAGTTCTAAATTTCATACGCCTGAATAAAAAAAGCATGTGCGAATGTAAAATAATATTGATTCCACGCTGATGCCCATAATGGCTACTGCCACTATCGCAGGCAAACAACGGGCACAAAAATACTGAATAAAGGTGGAACTGGCAAATTTAATCCATTTTCCATGAGGCGTGCGGCTGTATGCCATCAAGCCCACAGCAGCACCCACTATGGTGCAAAGCAACACATAATTTGCGCCCATGGCTATGCCTAAAAGCGCACCCACCACTGATGCCAACCCTATGTAGAGGTTGCCGGTGTTGCGTCCGTCGGGCTCGCCAGCGGGCTGATAGCGGCGGAGCAGCACCACTATCGCCGTAGCCATCGTCCACATGGCAATCTTCCATGTAGGCAGCGTGACAGGCAGAATGTATTCGCCCCAGTAGAGCAGCATCATGGCAGCCCAAGCAGGCACTGCCGCCACCCACATTGGCTTGATGGTGAGCACAAACGCCACCACCAGCAATACCGAAGCAATAATAAGCAATATAATCGAAAAAGACATTTTGCAGATGTTAGAAATTAGAATTTAGAAATTAGCTGTTAGATTCGAAGTCTCGAAAATTCGAAATCTCGAAATCTCGAAGACCCCTATCCCAAAAAGCTCGTTGACCTGTTGACTTGTTGACCCGTAGGCTCGTTGACTCAAAATCATTCCTGCTTTGGGGTGATTTCTTCGGGGTATTCGATGCGCTGGTGGTACATCGAGCGCAAGCGGTTGATGAACGATTGCTTCACGATGCCTATTTCGCGCATGTTGATAGGAGCCTCGTTGAGAAGGCCGTCGGCAAGTTGGCTTGAAATGATTTTGTCCACCAAATTGGAGATGGTTGCCTCGTCGGGATTCTTCAAACTGCGGGTGGCAGCCTCGCAAGCGTCGGCCATCATCACGATTGCAGTTTCCTTGCTCTGAGGGTTCGGGCCAGGATAAGTGTAGGGTGCTGGATCGATTTCCACATCAGGGTTTGCCTTGCAAGCCATGGTGTAGAAATATTTGGTGCGTCCCTTGCCGTGGTGCTGCTGAATGAAGTCGCAAATCGCCTTTGGCAGTTTCGCCTTAGCCGCACGCTTCATGCCGTCGCTCACGTGATTGATCACGATTTGCGCACTCTGAATTGGGGCAAGAGTGTCGTGAGGGTTCACGCCATACTGGTTTTCGGTGAAGAACGCGGGATTCTCAATTTTTCCCACATCGTGATATAGCGCGCCAGCACGCACCAATTGCACATTGGCATTGATGGCTGAAGCCGCCTCGCAAGCCAAGTTCGACACTTGAAGCGAGTGCTGGAATGTGCCGGAGCATTTCGTTGACATCTCACGGAGCAATGGATTGTTGGTGTCGGAGAGCTCCACCAGCGTCATCGTGGATGTGAAACCGAATATCTTTTCTGTCAAAAAAATCAGCAAGTAGGAAAATGCCAAGAAACCGGCGTTGAACGCAAATTTCACGAAATTGTGCCAGTTGTTGTATGGTGGGTCGACATAGAATTTATACATTTCAGAGAAACTGGCGAAGTTGTTGTTGATCGATGCCATCGACATATACACCATCGTGTAGCCCAAGAACACGAAGAATGCGCACCGCACCAGGTGGGCGCGGCGTGAGAAGTCGTGCATCGAGGCGATGGCGATATTACCCACAAGGAACTGCATGATGATAAACTCGGCGCGGTCTTTCGCCACTATCGAGCAGATCACCACCATCACCATGTGGCTGAAGAACGCTGTGCGCGAGTCGGTGAATGTGGTCACAACAATCGGCACAAGCGCAAACGGCACAAGGTAGATTTGCCACCAGAAGCGCACCGAAATCACTTCCACAATCACGATAAACAAAGTGATAAGTCCAACCAGAAATATCATTTTGCTAATATCATTGAATGTGCGCCAGCGGAACATATACATGAACACGAAGAATGCCGCCAACATCAGCGACACCAGTCCACACTGACCTATCCAACTCCAAATGTGGCTACTTTCTTTTTCGTTGATTTCCAATATTTTGCTATAACACTGCCCCAGAGTGTTAGCCACTTCTGGTGTCACGATATCGCCCTTACGGATAATCAAGCCACCTTTTGCCACGATTCCATCTGGCAGGCGTGCCGATTCTATTGCCGTCTTGTAGAGTTTGGTGGTTTTTGCATCGTTTTTCGCAAGGTTTGGCGCAAGCAGTTCGTCGGCTTCAATTTCGCTGACGATGTTTGCCCCCGATGTGTTTGGCGGACAGATAATCGCCAACTTTTTCAGCACCTGCTCGGTGGTGAAGAAATTGGCTGTGGATATGTCCTCGTCATTCTCGCTGATGAGTTTCAGTTTGCGTGTGGCATCGTCGATAATGCCTCGGTCTAAGCACGCTTTCACCTTGCTCACGATAGCCATTCGCACAGCTAAAGGCACTTCGGTGTGAGAGCGCACTATGGTGTCGAGCGTGTTCAGGCGGTTGAGGTGGCTGGTTTCGTCGTAGCGTTCGTAGATGGGCACAAATTCCTCTTTCGCCTTTCTCACCGCAGCGGCGGTGTCGGAGTAGTGGTCCACATCGAATGGCGCCCTGTAGTCTTCATACGCCCATTTGGTGTCCACCTTATACGAGCGCAAGCACTCAGGAATCTGAAGCTCGGTTTCGGGCAAAAAATATGTAATCAGCAATATCGAGAGTACAAACAGCCCGATATTTACCAACAGTTTAGTTTTATCGCTTTTCTTATTCATACGAAAACATCGTTATTTCATTCCCCCCATCATCGCTTGAGAGGGAGCATTATGATTGTTATCTCACACGCACTGCCGACGTTACGCCTTTCACCTTCTTCAGGCGCTTGCACAGTGTGGTCACAATGTCGGTGTCGTCGACCAATGCCTCCAGTTCGGCGTGGAACACGCCACCGTCGGCACTGATGTTGAGGCGTCGCATATTGAGCGAGAGGTTAGTGGAAATCAGATAGATGATTTCTTGCAGAATGCCTTGGCGGTCGATGCCCTCAAGGTTGATGGTGACATTGAATTTCTTGGCTTTGGTTTCCCAATGTGTCTGCACGATGCGTCCACCAAAACTGCTCTTCATTCGGTTTGCCACTTCGCAGTCCATCTTGTGAACCACCACTTCGTTTTTGTCGTTGATAAATCCTATCACGGTGTCGCCCGGAATGGGGTTGCAGCAGTCGGCTATGCGGTAGTTGCTCTTGCCGTCGATGGTGCGGAGCTCATACACTTTCTTGGTGTCGATTTTGCCTTCCACTGGCACCACCACAGGCTCTTGCGCTTGATGGTTTGAGCGGCCGCTGAATGGGTTCATCAGTCGGTTGAGCAAACCGCGTGATGAGTGCTTGAATATCTTGAGCAATCCTGGTGAGAGGGCAATTTCTTCGTTGCCAATCATCTGGAACAGTTCATCTCTGCTCTTCACTCGCTCTGCCGACACGATGCGGTTGATATTGTCCGACGAAGCCTCCACACCATTGTCGGCAAGGAATTTCTTGAGCATGGTTTCGCCCTGTGTCATGGTGGCACGGCGGTCGTGACGCAATGCCTGACGCAGGCGTGTTTTGCCCTTAGCCGTAACGAGGAACTTTTCCCATTCGGGGTTGGGCTGCTGCGACTGGCTGGTGAGCACTTCCACTTGGTCGCCGCTGGCGAGTTTGTGCGATACTGGCACCAACTTATGGTTGATTTTACCTGCGATGCAGTGTGTGCCGAGTTCGGTGTGGAGCGTGAACGCCAAATCGAGCACCGTGGCGTCTTTGGGCAATGTAATCAACTCGCCCTTAGGTGTAAACACCACAATCTCACTGGCAAAGAGGTTGAGCTTGATGGTGTCGAGGAAGTCGATGGCGTTTGGCTCTGGATTTTTGAGAATGTCCTCAATGGTTTGGAGCCATGCTGCGAGTTCGCTTTCTTCCTCGCCCTCGCCAATCTTGTATTTCCAGTGCGCCGCAAAGCCTCGCTCGGCAATGTCGTCCATTCGGCGGCTGCGGATTTGCACTTCCACCCAGTTGCCGTCAGGACCCATCACCGTCACATGGAGCGCGCGGTAGCCGTTGGCTTTCGGATTGCTGATCCAGTCGCGCAAGCGGTCGGGGTGCATCTGGTAGAGGTCGGTGATTTCGCTGTAGATGTTGAGGCAAATGCGCTTTTCATCGGCCTCGTTGTCACATTCGAATACGATACGCGCCGCATAGTAGTCATACACCTGGTCGAAAGGTATATGCTTCGTTTCCATCTTCTTCCAAATCGAGTAGTGCGACTTGATGCGTGCCTTGAACTCGTATTTCAAGCCCAGAGCCTTCAAGCGCTCATTGATGGGAGCGGCGAATCGTGCGAAAATCTCCTTATTGTGTGGCGAGTTGGCAATGATTTGCTCCTCAATCGCCTTGTAGTCTTCGGGGTGCTCGTATTTGAAACTGAGGTCTTCAAGTTCGGTCTTAATGGCAAACAATCCCAAGCGATGCGCCAAGGGGGCATAGATGTAGAGCGTTTCGCCAGCAATCTTGTATTGCTTGGCTGGTGGCATCGACTGGAGCGTGCGCATATTGTGCAATCGGTCGGCCATCTTGATAAGAATCACGCGAATATCGTCGCTCATAGTGAGCAGCAACTTGCGGAAATTCTCGGCCTGTGCCGAAGCCTGCGAACCGAAAATACCGCCGGAGATTTTGGTCAAACCGTCAACAATCTGCGCAATCTTCTTGCCAAACATCGCCTCGATGTCCTCGGTGGTGTATTCCGTATCTTCCACCACATCGTGCAAAAGTGCCGCACAAATTGAGGTTGAACCCAAGCCAATCTCCTGACTCACAATCTGCGCCACGGTGATAGGGTGCATGATATAAGGCTCACCTGAGCGGCGGCGAACACCCTTGTGGGCCTCGCGCGCAAACTTATAGGCCTTCTCAATAATCTCCACTTTCTTACGGTGATTACTTGATAGATAGCCATTTAAGAGATTTTGATAAGCATTGTCAATCATCATCTCTTCTTCCTGTGGTGTCATTTTAACTACATCTGCCATATATTTCCCATGTTACTGCCGTTAACATTCCGAATTTAATAACCACAAATTTAAAAATTTCCCACGAATTACCCACACTATTCCCCCACATTTTTTCTAGAAAGATAAAGTCAACAGGTCAACAAGACAACGAGCCAGCAAGAATACTGAAGGCAAAACTATCGTCTTAACTTCTTAACTCCTTTAACTTCTTAACTTCTAAAAAAAATCTTCTTAACTTCCATAATCTCTGAGTTCTGATATCTTTGGAAGGTTATTCGATGGGGGTGCCGAAGGGGACGTGTTTGATGTATTTCATTTCTTGGACGATGCGGTTGCGGCGGCGTAGGAGTTCGCCTGACGGATTTTTGGAGTCGCGTGTGAGGGGGCTGGGGAGTGTGGCGGCTATGAGGGCTGCGTCGCGTCGGGTGAGTTGGTCGGGATTTTTGTCGAAATTGAGTCGTGCCACGGCTTTCACGCCATAGATGCCGTCGCCCATCTCCACGGAGTTGAGATACACTTCCATGATTCGCTCCTTGCCCCAAATAAATTCTATCAGCACCGTGAAATATGCCTCAAAACCTTTCCTCACCCAACTGTGACCTGGCCACAGAAACACATTTTTGGCGGTTTGTTGCGATATGGTGCTGGCGCCCCACTCCTTTCCTCCACGGAGGGCTTGAAGTCGGGCTTTGTAGATTTCCTCAAAGTCGAAACCGTTGTGCTTCAAAAAGCGTGCGTCTTCGCTCGACACCACCGCCAAGGGCATGTTCTCGCTGATTCTGTCGATACTCACCCATTCGTGCTCTATTTTTGGCTTGCGGCCGTCGGCCACCTGCTCCACCACGCGAATAAACATCAAAGGAGTGTAGTACACTGGCAGCCACTTCAATACCACCACCGCCGACACGGAGGAAACCAAAAAGAAGATAATCGCAAAAGATACCCAGCGAAATATGCGTCGAATGATATACATGTCTTTTTTGAGAAATTAGATGTTAGAAATTAGAGATTAGAATTTTTGGAAGTTAAGGAGTTAAAAAGATATTTTTGGAAGTTAAGGAGTTAAGAAGTTAAAGAAGTTAAGACGATTGCTTTGCCTTCAGTCTTCTTGCAAACTCGTTGACTTGTTGACCTGTTGACCTGTTGACTTGTTGACTTGTTGACTTGTTGACTTGTTGACTTGTTGACTCTCCGCCTCGTCACCTCCTGTCGCGCAACTGCCAGAATGCTACTGCCGAGGCGGCTGCCACGTTCAGGGAGTCCACTTGGTGGCTCATCGGGATTTTCACCACATAATCGGTGCTCGCTATCACTGCTTGCGACAAGCCGTCGCCCTCGGTGCCCATCACTATGGCAAGGCGTGGAATGGTGGAGAGCAGCGAGTCGTCGAGGCTGATGCTGTCGTCGGATAGTGCCATCGCTGCGGTTTTAAAGCCGAGGTCACCCAGTGAGCATATTGGCTCGTGAAGCCATGTCCACGGCACAAGGAAAACCGACCCCATCGACACTCGCACAGCACGACGGTTGAGCGGGTCGCACGACGATGGCGTGAGTAGCACGGCATCAATGCCAAGTGCGGCGGCACTGCGGAAAATGGCACCGATATTGGTGGTATCGACCACGCCATCAATCACCACAATGCGTGTGGCATCGCGGCACACATCTGCCACCGTGCGCGGTTTCGGCCTACGCATCGCACACAGCACACCACGCGTGAGCGTGTAGCCCGTGAGCGAAGCCAGCAAGTCGCGGCCGCCAGTGTAAACAGGAATGTCGCCACAGCGTTGAATCAGCGAAGCGGCATCGCCAGTGATATGTTTTTCCTCACACAAGAGCGACAACGGTTCACACCCAGCATCAAGTGCCACGTGTATCACCTTCGGGCTTTCCGCAATGAAAATCCCCTTATCAGGTTCCAACCTGTTGCGCAACTGCGCCTCGGTGAGTGTGCCAAACACCTCCACCCCAGCCTCATCAAGCGCCTTAATCCTAATCACCGCCATAATTCAAACATAAGTGAAATAATCAGCCACAAATTTACATAAAATCGGGCGAAAAATCAATTTGTGGAAATTTGTGCTCATCTGTGGTTCAAAATCAACCACTAATTTACACAAATTCCCACAAAGTTTATTTCACCGGCACCTGAAGATTATTCCTCGCCAATTTACGATTTTTTAAAAAAATTACGCCGCGGTGATTCCGGGATTGAGGGGGCGGTTATGGGCAGACGGGGCGAACGCTCAGACCCTGAAAACGGCTATTCGTATTGTTATATGATCCGAAGTAGAGACCTCCGTTGGTAAATATGTAACTTTGGGCTTTCGTATTTGTTCCATCAACTATGTCTGCAATCCAGTAGTATCCGTAGCCTCGCTGTCCTAACACTTTGCCTTTGAAATATTCGCCTGCAGCAGGCAAAAAGATGCAGTTGCCAGTGCTACCTGTGACCACGAAGCCTTCCATGCCATTCTGTGTGGTCCACTTCCATGTGCATCGGGTACGGAGTTCGGTAAATTCCTTGTCAGTGGGCATTCGCCAGTCACCACCCATTTTCACATGAGCCACGTCGTATTTTGTGCCACTGATGTTTTTGCCAATATTTTTATTGTACGGTTTATCCGTATATAAGTAGGTGCTGTCGGCGTAATAGTCTTTTTGCTTCGTTTCGCCCCAAGAGTAATAGCCACCACAGTCTTCTGGAGCGCTGGCACCAACATTCATGTTGCACCACTTCACCGACAAACCGAGGTCCACAGCCACCCACTGTGCGGACTGCTGCGCAGCGGGCTTTTTGAATGCGAGGCTATCCACCATGTAAAGGGCGTAGCTTGTGGTTTTGCCATCTTTATGGCACACATTCAAGGAGTCGTCCTTCTCTGGAATGGCGTTGAAAATTTGAAATGCTATACTGTCGATGGCTGCCACAGAGTGGTTCTCAACCTCACCATTGACTAAGCAAACATACACCGAGTCGGGCATAGCCACGGCTTGTGGCGCCAGTGCAAAAAGCGCTACTACAAACGAGAAAAGTCCCAATATTGTTTTTTTGCTAACTATCTTCATTTTCTTATCAATTTAAAAGATCCTGACAATGTTTTTACCACACACACCTTCACATCTGAAGGCAACGAGACAGACGCTATGCCACTCTCGTTGGCATTTACGGTTGCATACAAGCGAGCGTCGATGCCATACACGCACACCGTGCTTCCGGCAGCCACACCCATCACGCTTAAAACATCGCCCGACACGGAAAATGAGGGCAGTGAAGCGGACGTTTTCACATCTGCGATGCCCGACACCACGCCACCATCAAACGCGATGGAGCGCATTTTGCTGAGCAGTCGCACTTCAGGTGCTTCATCAGGGTTTTGGATTTTCACACTCACGCTTTGAAGTTTCACCACGGTATTTTCGGTGAGAGGCATACGAAGGTCGGGATCGTCAAGCAAGCGAACCACCAGTTCGTCGTTATTCCCACCGGCAAAGAGATTCAGCGAAACTCCAACTAAAAGGCTAATTAATAAACTGATTTTTTTCATTAGTACATCATTTAATAAATTAATTATAAAATTATTTTTTCTCATGCAAAAATACCCCCATAAATGCCCCAAAAACAAAAAAATGCCGTGGTATTTCGTTTGACACAATGAAATACCACGGTTTTATGCCCTCAACTTCAACCAATATCCTAAATCGGTCGTTTATCCCAAATCGGTCATTAGGGCTTGTGTTTTTTCGGAGTTTTAGAAGAATGAATTTTGTTTGTCTTTTAATGAGTGATAGTGAGCTATCACGAATTAAAAACAAGCAAAAGGCATCTTATAAAAGCCGAAAGACCACAAGAAGTAATCTAAAAAATCCTCATACGGCCTAATGACCGATTTGGGTTTATCCTTTTCCTTGTTTCATGCTCACCTGATACTCGCGCGGAGTCATTCCCACATACTTTTGGAAATGCTTGTGGAAATTACTTTTATCGGCAATACCCACCATTTTATGCACCATTGCGGTAGATACACCCTCTTCGCCTAAAAGCCGCTTCGCCTCCGCCACGCGCAATTCTATGCGCCAAGTGCGAAATGTGGTGTGCATACGGTTGGTGAAATACCACTTCATCATCGCGTGCGAGGTACCCAGTTCGGCTGCGATTTCCTCCACCGTCTGGTCGTCTTGCACATACCGCTTATTATCCACCCACTTCTTGATAGCGGCTTGCAGTTGATGCTCCTCTGCCGAGTCCATGCTTTCCACAGGGGCACTGTCTTCTGCCGTTTGCGCGGTGGGCGCAGCAGCCACCACCTTCACGATGAAGCCTGCACGAATGCGATAATTAACCATACAAATCACCAGGTAAACGTAATACACCGTGGCGATGCAGGTGAAGGCGGCATACTCCGTGGCACCTAATCGCAGCACAGCGAACAGCAGCGCACAAATGCCCACCGTGAGCGCACTGATGAAGCACATGGTTATCCACCGAAGGCGTGCCGACATATCCTCGTCGTAACTCGCCTCAAGGCACCGACGGCTCTCAACGTATGCTTTCCTGAACAAATAGCAATAATACACCAGTTGCGCCGAATAGAGCACGGCATCCACTGTGCTGATCCACGCCGCGGAGCGTTCGTTGCTAAAGAATGCCCAAAACGAGGCGATGTTCACAAGCGTAATCACCACGGCATTGACCGAGAGCCACTTCACCCCCACCCTTTGCGGAGAAAGAAACGTGACACATGTGCCAGTAAACAAAAACGCCTGATACATCGACACCAGCAGCATAGCCAGCCACATCACAGGGTCGGGCTGTGTGTCCACGCCACACACACCTGTAATGATATTCGACACGCCAATACATATATAACATGCAAACAGCAGCCTGTTCATGCGCCGAATGGCACACCAACGCTCATCGTTGGGAATCTTCACGCTCACAAGCACAAACGCCATAATAAGCAGAACCACTGCCGCTGATATATCAATTTTTTCCATCACCTATTTCTTTCGATTACGATATTCCGCCAAAAGGCGCCATCTGCCAATTAGAGAATTGCACAAAGATACCATATTTTCCACAAACATTTTATAACAAATTTCTCAAATTCACCGATACCACTTCATTTTTTATATTCTCACAAATCGCGCATCATATCATCACTTTTCAGGCGGTATAATCTGAAAGTTTTTTGCTATCTTTGCATCACTACATTATTTTACGCGCATGAAAATCGAACAAATTCTTCGCTCCGCGGTTTTGGCTGGCATTTGCATCGGCATTGCTGGTTTCGGCTACCTTGCCGACGAGAAAGGAATCGTGGGAGCCGTGCTTTTCGCATTCGGTCTGCTTACCGTGGTGAGCTACAGTTTGAAACTCTACACTGGCACCGCCGGATTTATCAAAAAAGGAGAAACCGGGCAACTGCTGCTCATATTGGTGGGCAACATCATTGGCTGCTTGCTCGTGGCGCTGATAGCCCGATGCAACCCCATGCACCTGCAAGACACGGCGCAAAAGATTCTTGAAGGCCGCCTCGCCACAGGTCCGCTGAAAGGTGGCGTGCTGGCTATAGGGTGCGGATTTATCATGACCACAGCCGTAACCTTCGCCCGTCAAGGCAAGAATTTGCCATTGCTCTTTGGTGTGCCGCTGTTCATCGTGTGCGGATTCCCCCACTGCATAGCCGACGCATTCTATTACCTCTGCGCGCCAGTAGACTACCTCTGCGAAAACGCCCTCAGCGTGCTCGCTTTCTACGTCGCCATCGTGGTGGGCAATTTCATAGGGTGCAACCTCTACCGACTCATCTGGAAAGACTAATTCTTACTCAATAAAAAACATAACATTATGGAAGCAAAACAAAAAGTATTAGACACAATGAAGCAAGCCGGACAACCTCTCAACGCCGGCAAGATTGCAGAACTCAGCGGCCTCGACCGTAAAGAAGTGGACAAAGCAATGAAAGCCCTCAAGGAAGAAGGCGCCATCGTCTCCCCCGTCCGCTGCAAATGGACCCCCGCCGAATAATCCCCCCAGCCCCCCCAAGGGCAAGGCATAAAGAAAATAAAGGTCGCACTTTTTTTTGAGTCGCGACCTTTATCATTCCTCCCCAGAAGATATTGACCCTAAATAAACCTTTCAAATCAATTTTCCACCCAAAACATTTTGATGCACCAATAAGAGTTGCTATTTTTGCACCAAAATATACTTTTTCGTATATAATCGTACAAATATGGCAACATTCACCCCATTATACAAATATCGGGTACTCACATTTGATGATGTGATGCAAGAATTAAAACTGACTCACTCCGCAACTGCTGGGGCACTTGCAAGGTGGCAGGCTCAAGGACTAATAATAATGGTCCGAAAGAATATGTATGTAATTATTGACCCAACCACAGGTGCACCAATCGCTGACAAATACGAACTAAGCTGCAAGGTTTCTGCAACTTCATACATAGGATGGCACACAGCTCTTGAATTTCACGGAGTGGCACACCAACCATTCTACAATGCTTATGTGGGCAGCCAAAGCCGATTTAAAGAATTTAGTTTTAAAGGCATAGACTTCAAATATTGCTCTACGCCATTTGAACCATCTGAAACCAATGGAGTTGTTCACCAGATAGGCAACCCTTATGTTAGGGTTACCGACTTGGAGCGAACTGTGATAGATTGTTGCAACCGCATAGAGCGTGCTGGAGGAGTTGAGGAATTGCTTCATTGCCTGGAAAGTGTATCGCTACTCAACGAATCAAAACTGAAAAAATACCTGAGTTTGTACAACAAAGCAATTCTTTATCAAAAAGTGGGTTTTATTTTAGAACGAAGCCAGAAGTTCCATCATGTGAGCAGCAAATTCATCGACATGTGTAAAGAAAAAGGAGCTTTGCACACCAAATATTTAACTACCACTGGCGACTCCGACACCTATATACAGCAATGGAAACTGTATGTGCCAAAAGATTGCATCACAGAAAACAACATAGAGTATGAGCTCATATAATAAAACATATTTGGAACAAATCGCTAAAGAAAAAGGATTAGTCCGCGACAACCTCGAAAAGGTAATTCGCCTTTCTGAAATCTTACGATATTTCAATCAAAGTGAGTTGCTTCGTCGTTCACTCGTGCTGAAAGGTGGCACAGCCATCAACCTCACAGTCTTTCAAATGCCACGCTTGTCTGTTGACATCGACCTTGACTTCTCACAAAACTGTAGTCGGGAGGATATGATTGAGAAAAGGCAGATGATAAATAATGAGATTCTCGCCTTTATGAATAATGAAGGATACTCCTTGAAACCTCGCTCAAAAAATCCACACACTCTTGACTCGTGGGTGTTTGGCTACACAAATGCAGGGGGCAACCAAGATAATATAAAAATTGAAATTAACTATAGCAACCGTTGCCACGTGCTACCAATAGAAGAACGCGCCATCAATATCGACTTTCTTGGCGACATCAAAGTATGCACACTTTCTCCGATTGAACTATTTGCAAGCAAAATCAACGCACTTATTAGCCGTGCTGCTGTTCGCGACATCTATGATGTTCACAACATGATACAAGCAGCACTTTTCAAAAAAGAGGAAGAAAAGACACTCTTGCGAAAGATTCTCGTATTCTATTTAGCTGTTGGCTCCAGTTGTAAAGCAGAAGAAGTGTCGCTACATTTCACGCACTTCCCTCACATTGAAACACTGTCGTTTGCTCAAGTACGATCCAACCTCTTACCTGTATTAAGCAAAAAAGAGAAGTTCAACTTCACCACAACCAAACAACAAGTGATTGATTTTTTAAACCATTTTCTTTCATTCTCTGAACCAGAAAAAGAATTCATTAAACACTTCAACCAAAGAGAATATCGTCCAGAAATTCTATTTGCCGAAACAACTATTCTTGAAAACATAGAAAAGCACCCCATGGCATTATGGAAATGCCGACCCGCCGAATAACGGCAGATTTGGTGGATACGATTAGAGGCTGCCCAGAATTATGACTCAGTGGAAAATTACTGTGGACAATGATTATACATTGTTGCAGAATCGTGAATGGGACCAAAAACAAAAACATAAAAAACAGCCTTGGAGCAACGTGGAATGCTTCGCATTTG
>OIXA01000338.1_pt1 | contig 68740 bp, 80 predicted proteins | sample 1587721 | NCBI WGS metagenome assembly OIXA01 (sample SAMEA3888900, study PRJEB22519) | human gut metagenome | biome: human gut; feature: human-associated habitat; material: faeces | place: Denmark | collected 2013 | reverse complement strand
ATGCCTTCATTCAATATGGAATTGTCGCTGGCGTTCAGGCCATGCAGGATTCTGGCCTTGAAATAACGGAAGAGAACGCAACCCGCATTGGTGCCGCAATTGGCTCCGGGATTGGCGGCCTCGGACTGATCGAAGAAAACCACACATCTCTGATGAACGGTGGTCCACGTAAGATCAGCCCATTCTTCGTTCCGTCAACGATTGTGAACATGGTGGCAGGTCATCTGACTATCATGTATGGCCTGCGTGGCCCAAGCATCTCTATCGCGACCGCCTGTACTTCCGGCGTGCACAACATTGGCCATGCTGCGCGTATTATCGCGTATGGCGATGCTGACGTGATGGTTGCAGGTGGCGCAGAGAAAGCCAGTACGCCGCTGGGCGTTGGTGGTTTTGGCGCGGCACGCGCATTATCTACCCGCAATGATAACCCGCAAGCGGCGAGCCGCCCGTGGGATAAAGAGCGTGATGGTTTCGTACTGGGCGATGGTGCCGGTATGCTGGTACTTGAAGAGTACGAACACGCGAAAAAACGCGGTGCGAAAATTTACGCTGAACTCGTCGGCTTTGGTATGAGCAGCGATGCTTATCATATGACGTCACCGCCAGAAAATGGCGCAGGCGCAGCTCTGGCGATGGCAAATGCTCTGCGTGATGCAGGCATTGAAGCGAGTCAGATTGGCTACGTTAACGCGCACGGTACTTCTACGCCGGCTGGCGATAAAGCTGAAGCGCAGGCGGTGAAAACCATCTTCGGTGAAGCTGCAAGCCGCGTGTTGGTAAGCTCCACGAAATCTATGACCGGTCACCTGTTAGGTGCGGCGGGTGCAGTAGAATCTATCTACTCCATCCTGGCGCTGCGCGATCAGGCTGTTCCGCCAACCATCAACCTGGATAACCCGGATGAAGGTTGCGATTTGGATTTCGTACCGCACGAAGCGCGTCAGGTTAGCGGAATGGAATACACTCTGTGTAATTCCTTCGGCTTCGGTGGCACTAATGGTTCTTTGATCTTTAAAAAGATCTAAATTGTCATTTTCCACCCTTATAAAAGGTCCGCTTGCGGGCCTTTTTTCTTAGCTTTTATTCCGACTTGTTCCGTAGTGAACATGCTGCCACACTAACAATTCTCTGATAAGGAGCCGGTATGTTCTTAATTAACGGTCATAAGCAGGAATCGCTGGCAGTAAGCGATCGGGCAACGCAGTTTGGTGATGGTTGTTTTACCACCGCCAGAGTTATCGACGGTAAAGTCAGTTTGTTATCGGCGCATATCCAGCGACTACAGGATGCTTGTCAGCGGTTGATGATTTCCTGTGACTTCTGGCCTCAGCTTGAACTAGAGATGAAAACGCTGGCAGCAGAACAGCAAAATGGTGTACTGAAAGTCGTGATCAGTCGCGGTAGTGGCGGGCGAGGGTACAGCACATTGAACAGTGGACCGGCAACGCGGATTCTCTCCGTTACGGCTTATCCTGCACATTACGACCGTTTGCGTAACGAAGGGATGACGTTGGCGCTAAGCCCGGTGCGGCTGGGGCGCAATCCTCATCTTGCAGGTATTAAACATCTTAATCGGCTTGAGCAAGTATTGATCCGCTCTCATCTTGAGCAGACAAACGCTGATGAGGCGCTGGTCCTTGACAGCGAAGGGTGGGTTACGGAATGCTGTGCGGCTAATTTGTTCTGGCGGAAGGGCAACGTAGTTTATACGCCGCGACTGGATCAGGCAGGTGTTAACGGCATTATGCGACAATTCTGTATCCGTTTGCTGGCACAATCCTCTTATCAGCTTGTCGAAGTGCAAGCCTCTCTGGAAGAGGCGTTGCAGGCAGATGAGATGGTTATTTGTAATGCGTTAATGCCAGTGATGCCCGTACGTGCCTGTGGCGATGTCTCCTTTTCGTCAGCAACGTTATATGAATATTTAGCCCCACTTTGTGAGCGCCCGAATTAGTCATGAAAAAAGTGTTATTGATAATCTTGTTATTGCTGGTGGTACTGGGTATCGCCGCTGGTGTGGGCGTCTGGAAGGTTCGCCATCTTGCCGACAGCAAATTGCTTATCAAAGAAGAGACGATATTTACCCTGAAGCCAGGGACCGGACGTCTGGCGCTCGGTGAACAGCTTTATGCCGATAAGATCATCAATCGCCCACGGGTTTTCCAATGGCTGCTGCGTATCGAACCGGATCTTTCTCACTTTAAAGCCGGGACTTACCGCTTTACACCGCAGATGACCGTGCGCGAGATGCTGAAATTGTTGGAAAGCGGTAAAGAAGCACAGTTCCCGCTGCGACTGGTAGAAGGGATGCGTCTGAGCGATTACCTCAAGCAATTGCGTGAGGCCCCGTATATCAAGCACACGCTGAGCGACGATAAGTACGCCACCGTAGCGCAGGCACTTGAACTGGAAAACCCGGAGTGGATTGAAGGTTGGTTCTGGCCAGACACCTGGATGTATACCGCCAATACCACCGATGTCGCGTTACTCAAACGAGCGCACAAGAAAATGGTGAAAGCGGTCGATAGCGCCTGGGAAGGGCGTGCGGACGGTCTGCCTTATAAAGATAAAAACCAGTTGGTGACGATGGCATCAATTATCGAAAAAGAAACCGCCGTTGCCAGTGAACGCGATCAGGTTGCCTCAGTATTTATCAACCGTTTACGCATTGGTATGCGCCTGCAGACCGACCCGACCGTGATTTACGGGATGGGAGAGCGTTATAATGGCAAACTTTCTCGTGCAGACCTGGAAACGCCGACAGCGTATAACACCTATACCATTACCGGTCTGCCGCCAGGTGCGATAGCGACGCCGGGGGCGGATTCGCTGAAGGCTGCTGCGCATCCGGCAAAAACGCCGTATCTCTATTTTGTGGCCGATGGTAAAGGTGGTCACACGTTTAATACCAATCTTGCCAGTCATAACAAGTCTGTGCAGGATTATCTGAAAGTGCTTAAGGAAAAAAATGCGCAGTAAGTATATCGTCATTGAGGGGCTGGAAGGCGCAGGCAAAACTACCGCGCGTAACGTGGTGGTTGAGACGCTTGAGCAACTGGGTATCCGCGACATGGTTTTCACTCGGGAACCTGGCGGTACGCAACTTGCCGAAAAGTTAAGAAGCCTGGTGCTGGATATCAAATCGGTAGGCGATGAAGTCATTACCGATAAAGCCGAAGTTTTGATGTTTTATGCCGCGCGCGTTCAACTGGTAGAAACGGTCATCAAACCTGCGCTGGCTAACGGCACCTGGGTGATTGGCGATCGCCACGATCTCTCCACTCAAGCCTATCAGGGTGGAGGACGTGGTATTGACCAACATATGCTGGCAACACTGCGTGATGCTGTTCTCGGGGATTTTCGCCCTGACTTAACGCTTTATCTTGATGTCACCCCAGAGGTCGGCTTAAAACGTGCTCGCGCCCGTGGTGAGCTGGATCGTATTGAGCAAGAGTCATTCGATTTCTTTAATCGCACCCGCGCCCGCTATCTGGAACTGGCAGCACAAGATAAAAGCATTCATACCATTGATGCCACCCAGCCGCTGGAGGCCGTGATGGATGCAATCCGCACTACCGTGACCAATTGGGTGAAGGAGTTGGACGCATGAGATGGTATCCATGGTTACGACCTGATTTCGAAAAACTGGTAGCCAGCTATCAGGCCGGAAGAGGTCACCATGCGCTACTCATTCAGGCGTTACCGGGCATGGGCGATGATGCTTTAATCTACGCCCTGAGCCGTTATTTACTCTGCCAACAACCGCAGGGCCACAAAAGTTGCGGTCACTGTCGTGGATGTCAGTTGATGCAGGCTGGCACGCATCCCGATTATTACACCCTGGCTCCCGAAAAAGGGAAAAATGCGCTGGGCATTGATGCGGTACGTGAGGTCACCGAAAAGCTGAATGAGCACGCACGCTTAGGTGGTGCGAAAGTTGTCTGGGTAACCGATGCTGCCTTACTGACTGACGCCGCGGCTAACGCATTGCTGAAAACGCTTGAAGAGCCACCAGCAGAGACGTGGTTTTTCCTTGCTACCCGCGAGCCAGAACGTTTACTGGCAACATTACGTAGTCGTTGTCGGTTACATTACCTTGCGCCGCCGCCGGAACAGTACGCCGTGACCTGGCTTTCACGCGAAGTGACAATGTCACAGGATGCACTACTTGCCGCATTGCGCTTAAGCGCCGGTTCGCCTGGGGCGGCACTGGCGTTGTTTCAGGGAGATAACTGGCAGGCTCGTGAAACATTGTGTCAGGCGCTGGCATATGGCGTGCAATCGGGCGACTGGTATTCGCTGCTAGCGGCCCTTAATAATGAACAAGCTCCGGCGCGTTTACACTGGCTGGCAACGTTGCTGATGGATGCGCTAAAACGCCATTATGGCGCTGCGCACGTGACCAATGTTGATGTGCCGGGGCTGGTCGTCGAACTGGCAAACCATCTTTCTCCCTCGCGCCTGCAGGCTATACTGGGGGATGTTTGCCACATTCGTGAACAGTTAATGTCTGTCACAGGTATCAACCGCGAGCTTCTCATCACCGATCTTTTACTGCGTATTGAGCATTACCTGCAACCGGGCGTTGTGCTACCGGTTCCTCATCTTTAAGAGAGACATCATGTTTTTAGTCGACTCACACTGCCATCTCGATGGTCTGGATTATGAATCTTTGCATAAGGACGTGGATGACGTTCTGGCGAAAGCCGCCGCACGCGATGTGAAATTTTGTCTGGCAGTCGCCACAACATTACCGGGTTATTTACACATGCGGGATCTGGTAGGCGAACGTGACAACGTCGTATTTTCTTGTGGCGTGCATCCACTCAACCAGAATGATCCCTACGATGTAGAAGATTTACGTCGTCTGGCGGCAGAAGAGGGCGTTGTAGCGCTGGGTGAAACCGGGCTGGATTATTATTACACGCCGGAAACTAAAGTACGTCAGCAAGAGTCCTTCATCCATCATATCCAGATTGGTCGTGAACTGAACAAGCCGGTTATCGTCCACACCCGTGACGCCCGCGCCGATACGCTGGCAATTCTGCGCGAAGAAAAAGTGACGGATTGCGGTGGCGTACTACACTGTTTTACAGAGGACAGAGAAACGGCGGGTAAATTACTGGATCTCGGATTTTACATCTCCTTTTCCGGCATTGTGACCTTCCGTAATGCGGAGCAACTGCGCGATGCTGCGCGTTATGTCCCCCTGGATCGGTTACTGGTGGAAACTGACTCACCTTACCTTGCGCCAGTACCGCATCGAGGAAAAGAGAATCAACCTGCGATGGTTCGTGACGTTGCAGAATACATGGCTGTGTTGAAAGGTGTTGCCGTTGAAGAACTGGCGCAGGTAACCACCGATAACTTCGCCCGTCTGTTTCACATCGATGCTTCCCGCCTTCAATCCATCCGTTGAATGAGTTTTTTTAAAGCTCGTAATTAATGGCTAAAACGAGTAAAGTTCACCGCCGAAAATCGGGCGGTGAATAACCACGTTTGAAATATTGTGACATATGTTTTGTCAAAATGTGCAACTTCTCCAATGATCTGAAGTTGAAACGTGATAGCCGTCAAACAAATCGGCACTGAATTATTTTACTCTGTGTAATAAATAAAGGGCGCTTAGATGCCCTGTACACGGCGAGGCACTCCCCCCTTGCCACGCGTGAGAACGTAAAAAAAGCACCCATACTCAGGAGCACTCTCAATTATGTTTAAGAATGCATTTGCTAACCTGCAAAAGGTCGGTAAATCGCTGATGCTGCCGGTATCCGTACTGCCTATCGCAGGTATTCTGCTGGGCGTCGGTTCCGCGAATTTCAGCTGGCTGCCCGCCGTTGTATCGCATGTTATGGCAGAAGCAGGCGGTTCCGTCTTTGCAAACATGCCACTGATTTTTGCGATTGGTGTCGCCCTCGGCTTTACCAATAACGATGGCGTATCCGCGCTGGCCGCAGTTGTTGCCTATGGCATCATGGTTAAAACCATGGCCGTGGTTGCGCCACTGGTACTGCATTTACCTGCTGAAGAAATCGCCTCTAAACACCTGGCGGATACTGGCGTACTCGGGGGGATTATCTCCGGTGCGATCGCAGCGTACATGTTTAACCGTTTCTACCGTATTAAGCTGCCTGAGTATCTTGGCTTCTTTGCCGGTAAACGCTTTGTGCCGATCATTTCAGGCCTGACTGCCATCTTTACTGGCGTTGTGCTGTCCTTCATTTGGCCGCCTATTGGCTCTGCAATCCAGACCTTCTCTCAGTGGGCTGCTTACCAGAACCCGGTAGTTGCGTTTGGCATTTACGGTTTCATCGAACGTTGCCTGGTACCGTTTGGTCTGCACCACATCTGGAACGTACCTTTCCAGATGCAGATTGGTGAATACACCAACGCAGCAGGTCAGGTTTTCCACGGCGACATTCCGCGTTATATGGCGGGTGACCCGACTGCGGGTAAACTGTCTGGTGGCTTCCTGTTCAAAATGTACGGTCTGCCAGCTGCCGCAATTGCTATCTGGCACTCTGCTAAACCAGAAAACCGCGCGAAAGTGGGCGGTATTATGATCTCCGCGGCGCTGACCTCGTTCCTGACCGGTATCACCGAGCCGATCGAGTTCTCCTTCATGTTCGTTGCGCCGATCCTGTACATCATCCACGCGATTCTGGCAGGCCTGGCATTCCCAATCTGTATTCTTCTGGGGATGCGTGACGGTACGTCGTTCTCGCACGGTCTGATCGACTTCATCGTTCTGTCTGGTAACAGCAGCAAACTGTGGCTGTTCCCGATCGTCGGTATCGGTTATGCCATTGTTTACTACACCATCTTCCGCGTGCTGATTAAAGCACTGGATCTGAAAACGCCGGGTCGTGAAGACGCGACTGAAGACGCAAAAGCGACAGGTACCAGCGAAATGGCACCGGCTCTGGTTGCTGCATTTGGTGGTAAAGAAAACATTACTAACCTCGACGCATGTATTACCCGTCTGCGCGTCAGCGTTGCTGATGTGTCTAAAGTGGATCAGGCTGGCCTGAAGAAACTGGGCGCAGCGGGCGTAGTGGTTGCTGGTTCTGGTGTTCAGGCGATTTTCGGTACTAAATCCGATAACCTGAAAACCGAGATGGATGAGTACATCCGTAACCACTAATCCGTAAGACGTTGGGGAGACTAAGGCAGCCAGATGGCTGCCTTTTTTACAGGTGTTATTCAGAATTGATACGTGCCGGTAATGCTGAAATTACGCGGTGCGCCGTAGACGATAGAACCTTCCACGTTGGTATCGTAGGTTTTGTCGAACAGGTTATTGACGTTCCCCTGTAACGAGAAGTTTTTCGTCACCTGGTAGCGGGTGAAGAGATCCACCAGCGCGTAGCTACCTTGCTCGGCGCGGAAGGTGCCATACGGTGTCACGGTGTCGGTATACACGCGATTTTGCCAGTTAACACCACCGCCGACCGTCAACTCTGGCATGACAGGCAACCGATAGCTGGTGAACATTTTAACCGTGGTGCGTGGCAGATTAGGATTAACGGCGTTTCCTTCGTTATCCTCTGCAATATAGCGCGTTGCGCCAAACGTCAGCTGCCAGTTGTCGGTAATTGCGCCGTTGAGTTCAAATTCCACACCTTTACTGACTGTCCCATCCACCGCTTTATAGGCGGTTTCGCCGTTGCTGCCGGGGATAGGTGTACCGGTGGACTGAGCGACATTATCCTGCTCAATACGGAAGATGGCTAACGTGGTGGTCAGACGGCTATTCATCCAGTCCGATTTCAGACCCAGCTCGTAGTTGTTACCGGTGATTGGTGCCAGATATTTGCCTGAACTGTCACGATCATTTTGCGGCTGAAAAATAGAGGTATAGCTGGCGTAGGTCGACCAGTTATCATTGATGTCAAACACCAGTCCAGCATAAGGCGTGGTGTGGTTTTTCTCCATGCTGTAAGTCAGCGTATCAACCCGCCACTTGGTATAACGTGCGCCGAGGATCAGATGCAGCGGATCGGCAAGGGTGACACGAGTGGCAGCATATAACGATTTCATATGTGTGGTATCGTCCTGCGCCAGACTCTGTGGTGACCTGTCGGTTTGTGGGAAATTGCCATTAAAGTTGTAGAAACTGCCAATTTCATCCGGGAAAATGTTGGCCCATGAACTGAAGTAACGATTGTTTTGTTTGCTGTAACTGCCACCAAACATTAAATTGTGCTGACGACCAAACAATTCATAACTACCGTCAGCGAACAGATCCAGCGCATCAACTTTACGTTTGCCGCTGTTCCAACCGGTGCCTCCGACATAATCAAAACCAGGGCCATAATTACTGTATGGCCCAACCAGCATACCATCCGCTTTGTTTACATAGGCATCGACATACATCATTTTGCTGTCAAATTCGACTTCAGAGTGGGTGGCATTCAGCGTCGCTTGCCAGGTATCAGCAAACCGCTGCTTCAGGGTCATAAAGACCTTGTTGATCTCTTTATCGTTGTACGCCCAGTCAGGTGCGGTACTGCGTGCGCGATCGTAACTGTTGCTGCTGCCATCAGTATTCCAGCGCGGTAAACCGCCCCAGGTTGGGCTATTAACATCAATACGCTGATATTCGTAACCGGCTGAAAGCATCGTAAGATCGCCTAAATCAGCATCGACAATGCCGGAGAAGAAGGTCTTTTCACTGTTGTAGCGGTCCAGCCATGAGTCGTTATTCTGGTAGCCGCCGACAATTCGTGCGCGGATTTTACCGTCTTCGGTGAGTGGGCTTTGTAAATCCGCCACATACCGTTCTTTGTTCCAGCTACCGTATTCCGCCGAGACATCGCCTTTAAATTCACGACTGGTCGCGTGTTTTCGAACCATATTAATTGCCGCAGATGGATTACCCGTCCCGGTCATGAGGCCTGTCGCGCCACGCACTACTTCTACGCGTTCAAACAGTGCCATATCAGAAAGTGCGTCGCCCAGATTCCAGCGCGATTCAAAATAGGTGGGGATACCATCAACCATATAGTTATCGATCTGGAATCCGCGGGAATAATAAAGAGCACGATCGGAATCCGCCTGACTTTTGCTGATCCCCAGCGTGTTTTCCATCACTTCGCCCAGCGTTTGTAACTGCTGATCTTCCATCCGCTGCTGGCTAACAATAGTGACCGACTGAGGAATATCACGTTGAGTCATCTGCATTTTTGTACCCGCAGAGGTAGACGTGACGTTGTAATCATTATCGCCAACATCTGGGGCTGTGGCTGAACCCTCAACAATCACCGTTTCTTCAGTGGCTGGGGCAGCAAAAGCGGCGGAAGGGAATAGTGCCAGTGCTATGCAACCGGCAAGGAGTGACGGTTTGATGATGGCTTGATGTTGATTATCCCTGTTAAATTGTGTCGAAAGCATTTGAAATCTCTTGGTTTATGTTGGCGTCAGGCTCATGCCGGAGCAGGGTGATGAGCGGTTATATTTAGTGTGCGAATAATTTTGTATGTAAATGCAAATGAGAAATATACGCATTTATATTTGGTGTGTAAACCAAACAGAAAATGTCTTTTCAGCGCATTCGCAGGCAGAAATGGGAATAATGGCGATATATACGGCAGCAAAACGGTTTTTTGCTTAAGAAATCGTGAGTTAAGGTTGAAAGAGCAGGTTTAACTCGACCATACTCTATACTCGCAGTGTGGCGCGGCGTAGCATGGCGCAACGCATGGCTATTTGAAAAAGGAAAATGTCGTGGCAGAAGAAACTATATTCAGCAAAATTATTCGTCGTGAGATCCCCTCCGATATCGTCTACCAGGATGATCTGGTAACGGCGTTTCGCGATATTTCGCCGCAAGCGCCAACGCATATTCTGATCATTCCGAATATCCTCATTCCGACTGTGAACGACGTGTCAGCTGAGCATGAGCAGGCGCTGGGACGCATGATCACCGTAGCGGCAAAAATTGCTGAGCAAGAAGGTATTGCCGAAGATGGCTATCGTCTGATCATGAACACCAACCGCCATGGCGGACAAGAGGTTTACCACATCCATATGCACTTGTTGGGTGGCCGTCCGCTGGGACCAATGCTGGCGCATAAAGGTCTGTAACGATGAGAAAAGGATGCTTTGGGCTGGTGTCTCTGGCGTTGTTAGTGCTGGTGGGCTGTCGTTCACATCCGGAAATTCCGGTGAATGATGAGCAATCGCTGGTGATGGAGTCATCTTTATTGGCTGCGGGCATCAGTGCAGAAAAGCCCGTCCTTTCGACATCTGATATTCAACCTTCAGCATCCTCAACGCTTTATAACGAAAGGCAAGAACCCGTTACCGTTCATTATCGTTTTTACTGGTATGACGCCAGAGGGCTGGAGATGCATCCTCTGGAAAGGCCACGCAGCGTTACCATTCCCGCACATTCGGCGGTCACGCTGTACGGCAGCGCCAATTTTCTGGGGGCGCACAAAGTCAGACTTTATCTATATTTGTAAGGGGTGAATCTTGATGACAAAAATGAGTCGCTACGCCTTGATTACCGCGCTGGCGATGTTTCTTGCCGGGTGTGTGGGGCAACGTGAACCTGCACCGGTAGAAGAAGTGAAACCAGCGCCGGAACAACCAACCGAGCCACAACAGCCTGTCCCCACAGTGCCATCGGTGCCGACGATACCGCAGCAGCCAGGCCCAATTGAGCACGAAGATCAAACTGCACCGCCTGCGCCGCATATTCGCCATTATGACTGGAATGGCGCAATGCAGCCGATGGTCAGTAAGATGCTTGGGGCTGATGGCGTGACTGCGGGTAGCGTCCTGCTGGTTGATAGCGTTAACAACCGTACTAACGGTTCGTTGAATGCCGCAGAAGCGACCGAAACGCTGCGAAATGCGCTGGCTAATAACGGTAAATTTACCCTGGTTTCCGCCCAGCAGCTGTCGATGGCTAAGCAACAATTAGGTTTGTCGCCGCAGGACAGTTTAGGCACCCGTAGTAAAGCCATAGGCATTGCCCGCAATGTTGGCGCTCATTACGTGCTGTACTCCAGCGCCTCTGGCAACGTTAACGCTCCGACCCTACAAATGCAGCTGATGCTGGTGCAGACGGGCGAAATTATCTGGTCAGGTAAAGGTGCCGTTTCGCAGCAATAATCCCCTCACGCGCGACGAATTGCTGTCGCGCTTTTTCCCGCAGTTTCATCCCGTCACGACGTTTAATAGTGGGCTTAGTGGCGGGAGTTTTCTCATTGAACATCAGGGCCAGCGTTTTGTTGTGCGTCAGCCGCACGATCCTGATGCGCCGCAGTCCGCGTTCTTGCGCCAGTATCGGGCTTTATCACAACTACCCGCATGCATTGCACCGAAGCCGCATTTATATCTCCGTGACTGGATGGTGGTTGACTATCTGCCCGGCGAGGTAAAAACGTATTTGCCGGATACCAACGAACTGGCAGGCTTGCTGTATTATCTACATCAACAACCGCGTTTTGGCTGGCGAATAACGCTGTTGCCGTTACTGGAACTGTACTGGCAGCAAAGCGATCCGGCGCGGCGGACAGTGGGTTGGCTGCGAATGTTAAAACGTCTGCGCAAAGCGCGGGAACCACGGCTTTTACGCTTAAGTCCATTGCATATGGATGTCCACGCCGGAAATTTAGTGCATAGCGCGTCAGGGTTAAAACTCATCGACTGGGAGTATGCCGGAGATGGTGATATCGCGCTGGAACTGGCGGCGGTGTGGGTGGAAAATACTGACCAGCATCGGCAATTGGTCAATGACTATGCCACTCGCGCGAAGATTTATCCGGCGCAATTATGGCGTCAGGTCAGGCGATGGTTTCCCTGGCTGCTGATGCTCAAAGCAGGGTGGTTTGAGTACCGCTGGCGACAAACCGGCGATCAACAATTTATCAGGCTGGCCGATGACACCTGGCGGCAGCTATTAATAAAACAATAAGGAGAGCAGTGTGGGTCCAGTAATGTTGGATGTCGAAGGTTACGAACTGGACGCGGAAGAGCGTGAAATACTGGCGCATCCGCTGGTGGGAGGGCTGATTCTCTTTACGCGAAACTATCATGATCCTGCCCAGTTACGTGAACTGGTGCGCCAGATCCGCGCAGCATCGCGAAATCATCTGGTGGTGGCGGTAGATCAGGAAGGTGGACGCGTGCAGCGTTTTCGTGAAGGTTTTACCCGCTTGCCAGCGGCACAATCATTCGCTGCGCTGTTGGGAATGGAAGAAGGCGGAAAACTGGCGCAAGAGGCAGGTTGGTTGATGGCCAGCGAAATGATTGCTATGGATATTGATATCAGCTTTGCGCCAGTGCTGGACGTCGGGCATATCAGCGCGGCGATTGGCGAGCGTTCTTATCATGCCGATCCACAAAAAGCCCTGGCAATTGCCAGCCGGTTTATTGATGGTATGCATGAAGCCGGAATGAAAACTACCGGGAAACACTTCCCAGGTCACGGTGCAGTAACGGCAGACTCACACAAAGAAACACCGTGCGACCCACGTCCGCAAGCGGAGATTCGCGCTAAAGATATGTCGGTCTTCAGTTCCTTAATCCGCGAAAATAAACTCGACGCCATTATGCCTGCGCATGTGATCTACAGTGATGTTGATCCGCGTCCGGCGAGCGGTTCTCCCTACTGGCTGAAAACCGTTTTGCGTCAGGAACTGGGTTTTGATGGCGTGATTTTCTCTGACGATTTATCGATGGAAGGCGCAGCGATTATGGGCAGTTATGCCGAGCGTGGACAGGCATCACTGGATGCAGGTTGCGATATGATCCTGGTCTGCAATAATCGTAAAGGGGCCGTCAGCGTGTTAGATAATCTGTCACCGATCAAGGCAGAACGTGTTACACGTTTGTATCATAAAGGTTCATTTTCGCGACAGGAACTGATGGACTCGGCTCGCTGGAAAGCGATCAGCGCCCGTCTGAATCAGTTACATGAACGCTGGCAGGAAGAGAAGGCAGGTCATTAACCCTGGCTTATGTGAGGAAGCGATGATTATCTATTTGCACGGTTTTGACTCTAACAGTCCGGGTAACCACGAGAAAGTCTTACAATTGCAGTTTATTGACCCGGATGTACGGCTAATAAGCTACAGTACGCGGCATCCAAAACATGATATGCAGCATTTGCTCAAAGAAGTGGACAAAATGTTGCAACTGAACGTCGACGAGCGCCCGCTCATTTGTGGTGTTGGTCTGGGCGGTTATTGGGCTGAGCGGATTGGTTTTCTCTGTGATATCCGCCAGGTGATCTTCAACCCCAATTTGTTCCCTTATGAGAACATGGAAGGGAAGATTGATCGCCCGGAAGAGTATGCCGATATTGCCACTAAGTGTGTGACCAACTTCCGTGAGAAGAATCGCGATCGTTGCCTGGTGATTTTGTCGCGTAATGATGAAGCGCTTAACAGCCAGCGGACATCTGAAGAGTTGCATCATTATTACGAGATTGTCTGGGACGAAGAGCAGACGCACAAATTCAAGAATATCTCCCCGCATTTACAGCGCATTAAAGCGTTCAAAACCCTCGGGTAAATGCCCTCGTCGCATCAGGTAACCTTGCCGGTACCTGATGCGCTCCGGATTCTGTGGGTTGGATAAGGCGTTCCGCCGCATCCGACAGTCGAGCATCAATGCCTGATGCGCCTCTTATCAGGCCTACCGAACGCCCTCCATACACACCTCACTCTATATCATTCTCACAAATCAGCTCAAATAATGAACAACAAACTCTGTTTTTTGATCTCACCCGGTAAAGTCGCCTATCTTTTCAGCAACAAAACTTGATTAACATCAATTTTGGTATGACCAATGCACCATTCATGTTATTCTCAATAGCGAAGAACAATTTCATTGCTATAACCTGTTGTTAATTAAGAGCTATGTTAATAACCATTAATTAACAATTGGTTAATAAATTTAAGGGGGTCACGTTGACTACGCCATTGAAAAAAATTGTGATTGTCGGCGGCGGTGCTGGTGGGCTGGAAATGGCAACACAGCTGGGGCATAAGCTGGGACGCAAGAAAAAAGCCAAAATTACGCTGGTCGATCGTAACCACAGCCACTTGTGGAAACCGCTGCTGCACGAAGTGGCGACTGGCTCGCTTGATGAAGGCGTCGATGCGTTGAGCTATCTGGCCCATGCGCGCAATCATGGTTTCCAGTTCCAGCTGGGTTCCGTAATTGATATTGATCGTGAAGCGAAAACAATCACTATTGCAGAACTGCGCGACGAGAAAGGTGAACTGCTGGTTCCGGAACGTAAAATCGCCTATGACACCCTGGTAATGGCGCTGGGTAGCACCTCTAACGATTTCAATACACCAGGTGTCAAAGAGAACTGCATTTTCCTCGATAACCCGCACCAGGCGCGTCGCTTCCACCAGGAGATGCTGAATCTGTTCCTGAAATACTCCGCCAACCTGGGCGCGAATGGCAAAGTAAACATTGCGATTGTCGGCGGCGGCGCGACGGGTGTAGAACTCTCCGCTGAATTGCACAACGCGGTCAAGCAACTGCACAGTTACGGTTATAAAGGTCTGACCAACGAAGCCCTGAACGTAACGCTGGTAGAAGCGGGCGAACGTATTTTGCCTGCATTACCGCCACGTATCTCTGCTGCGGCCCATAGTGAGTTAACGAAACTTGGCGTTCGCGTGCTGACGCAAACCATGGTCACCAGTGCTGATGAAGGCGGCCTGCACACTAAAGATGGCGAATATATTGAGGCTGATCTGATGGTGTGGGCAGCCGGGATCAAAGCGCCAGACTTCCTGAAAGATATCGGTGGTCTTGAAACCAACCGTATCAACCAGCTGGTGGTGGAACCGACGCTGCAAACCACTCGCGATCCAGACATATACGCTATTGGCGACTGCGCGTCATGCCCGCGTCCGGAAGGGGGCTTTGTTCCGCCGCGCGCTCAGGCCGCACATCAGATGGCAACCTGCGCAATGAACAACATTCTGGCGCAGATGAACGGTAAGCCGCTGAAAAATTATCAGTATAAAGATCACGGTTCGCTGGTATCGCTGTCGAACTTTTCCACAGTCGGTAGCCTGATGGGTAACCTGACGCGCGGCTCAATGATGATTGAAGGACGAATTGCGCGCTTTGTATACATCTCGCTGTACCGAATGCACCAGATTGCGCTGCATGGTTACTTTAAAACCGGATTAATGATGCTGGTGGGGAGTATTAACCGCGTTATCCGTCCACGTTTGAAGTTGCATTAATCGACTTGTACTGGCGGATGGGGCATAAACGCCTTATCCGCCCTGGACAAATGGTACGAGCGGTAGGCCTGATAAGACGCGTTAAGCGTCGCATCAGGCATTCCTTCAGACTCCTCCGAATCCCTGAGTATTTCCAGCCATTCCCGCGCTTTTCATCTTCTGTCTGATAGCTGCTTTTCTCCTTCGCTTGCATGATTGGCATAACTACAAAGAAGGAGGTGTTCCCGTGAATAAGTCAATGTTGGCGGGTATCGGGATTGGTGTCGCAGCTGCGCTGGGCGTAGCGGCAGTGGCCAGTCTGAACGTGTTTGAACGTGGCCCGCAATACGCTCAGGTTGTTTCTGCAACCCCAATCAAGGAAACGGTTAAAACACCGCGTCAGGAGTGTCGCAACGTTACAGTGACCCATCGTCGACCGGTGCAGGATGAAAATCGCATTACCGGGTCGGTGCTCGGCGCTGTTGCTGGCGGCGTGATTGGGCATCAGTTTGGAGGTGGTCGCGGTAAAGATGTCGCCACTGTTGTGGGGGCGCTGGGGGGTGGATATGCAGGTAACCAGATCCAGGGCTCTCTCCAGGAAAGCGATACTTACACGACTACGCAACAGCGTTGTAAAACGGTGTATGACAAGTCAGAAAAAATGCTCGGTTATGATGTGACCTATAAGATTGGCGATCAGCAGGGCAAAATCCGCATGGACCGCGATCCGGGTACGCAGATCCCGCTAGATAGCAACGGGCAGCTGATTTTGAATAACAAAGTATAACAAGGCTGTACTCTGCAATTTAGCCCCTCATTCGCTCAGGCTGAGGGGCTTTTTTTGCGACCTATTTCAGCAGTTCCGGCCATAAACGCAAAGTCGTTCGGGCAATCTGCATCAGTTTTTCCAGTGATGCACCTTCGCGTGCGCTGATCGACATCCCCTGAATAATACAATTAAGGAATTCTGCCAGATGCGTCACGTCACAGTGGGTCGGGATTTCCCCGCGCGCTTGTCGTTGACATAAAAACTGCTGCAAAGTGCGCTCTTGCATCGCATGGCGTGATTTCAGCGTATTGGCGATATCTCCTGAATCCGGGGAGAGGGTGGTGCAGTTGTTGATCATGAAGCAGCCAGCCGGAGTGTCTTTGCTGGTAAAGCAGTTGGCGATGGCAGCAAAATAGTCAGCCAGCGCAGACTCCACGCTTTTCTCTTCACAAAACAGCTGTGCTTCATGCTTGGCGGCAAAACGATCGATATAGTGGTCGAGTACGGCGCGGAATAACCCCTCTTTGTTGGTAAATTCCGCGTATAGCGTGGGCGCTTTAGCTCCGGTCGCTTCAACGAGGTCCGCAAGAGAAGTCGCTTCATAACCGTGCTGCCAGAACAATTTCATGGCCTTATCAAGCGCGGCATCCCTGTCGAACACTTTTGGGCGGCCACGGCTTTTTTTTACACATTGTGTTGAGTCAGTTGCCATGATGCCGTTGTACCTGGTGACTGTGAATGAAAGGTTATTATAAAAATAATCACCTCCGTTCACCAGTCCAGAAACCATAAAAATAATCGCTTTCTATTTAACTGAAATTTAAAGATTTTTAAATTAATTAATGATTGTTATAAAAAATATCTTGTATGTGATCCAGATCACATCTATCATTTAGTTATCGATCGTTAAGTAATTGCTTGCGACGTCATTCATCTGCATAAGGCCACTATTATGAAAAACGTAAAAACCCTCATCGCTGCGGCGATTTTAAGCTCCATGTCATTTGCCAGCTTTGCGGCTGTCGAAGTTCAGTCAACGCCAGAAGGCCAACAAAAAGTCGGTACTATCAGTGCTAACGCGGGGACAAATCTGGGATCGCTGGAAGAGCAGCTGGCGCAAAAAGCGGATGAGATGGGCGCAAAATCTTTCCGTATTACTTCTGTAACCGGTCCGAATACCCTCCATGGAACAGCAGTAATTTATAAATAAGCATTAACCCTCATTAATGCCTGCTACTGCTGATTTTTTCCCCGCGACATGCCGTGTCGCGGGGATTTTTTTATCCGAGCTTTACAGAGTTTGTGGGCTCACTTGATGACGGCGGACATCCACCGGCATCCCGGAACGGACATCCATCACATGTTGCATCACTTCAGCGTCAGTTTGTGCTGCATCTTTAAATGATTGCATTGCGCTATTCAGCGTAATTGGCAGCAGCTGCGGATCGTCATCAATCTTCTCTGACAGCGGCTGATGTACTTCAACCAGACGCGCACCGTTTGGTTCGGCAGAGACTTTAATCGGGGTGTTGATGATATTCACTTTGGTGCCTGGGGTGACCTGGCTAAAGAGTGTTTTGATATCGTCATCCCGCAGACGAATACAGCCAGAACTTACCCGCATGCCAATGCCGAAATCAGCGTTCGTACCGTGAAGCAAATAAACGCCGCCATAGGCCGCCAGACGAATCGCATGATGGCCCATTGGGTTATCCGGTCCAGCCGGAACTACCGCAGGCAACTCAATTCCCTGTGCCTTATACCGCGCGCGAATGTTTGCCGTTGGCGTCCAGGTTGGGTTTGCACGCTTGTCAGAAACGGTGGTCACCATTGTCGGTGTCAGCGTGTCACCACCTAATTGACCAATGCCGATGGGATATACGGTTACCGAATTTTTTCCCGGCGGATAATAATAGAGACGCAGCTCCGCAATGTTGATCACAATGCCTTCGCGCGGCGCGTCTGGAAGTAGGGTTTGCAACGGGATCGTTAACACGCTACCCGCGCGCGGCACGTAAGGATCAACGCCGGGGTTAGCCTGTAACAGAGCGAGAAAGCCGACATTATATTTTTTGGCGATGGCTTCCAGAGAACCACCGTCATTTTCCACAACATGAAATTTGTTTTCACCAACCAGACGACTGCCTGCTGACGGCAGCGGCCAGGTGTTGGCTTTTGCCGGTAGCGCCAGCGCCACGGCAGCGGCGAACGTAAAAAATGTTAGCCAGCGAGAAAAACGCGTTTTGATCATCACCAAAGTCCATAATAAATATAAGGTTATTGTAATAAAAAGGTAAGTCTGAATTATGGAGGGTGACAGTGTCGGATAATGCAGGGAAGTGCAAAGAATTTGTAAATATTGCAGATGGGGGCGCAGAAACGCCCCCGATTTACCATTAAGCGATCGCGTTCTCTTCCAGTTCACGCATAAACTGGCGTACCCATTCGATACGCGTTTTCCGCTCGCTCAAATCCTGAATAAACTTCAGACGCGTCGGACCATCAAGGCGGTAATGCTGCGGCTGTTTTTGCAGCAAACCAATCAGCCATGCCGGATTAACGTGATTCTTCTCGGCAAATTCGATCACGCCGCCTTTCTCATTACCTTCCAGCTTCCTGATCCCCAGTTTCTGCGCTTGCTGGCGCAGACGGGCAATATCCAGCAGGGTACGCGCCGGATCCGGCAGCAGGCCGAAGCGATCGATAAGCTCGACTTTGATCTCTTCCAGTTCGTTTTCCGTTTTGGCGCTGGCAATACGTTTGTAGAACGACAGACGCGTGTTCACGTCAGGGATGAAATCATCTGGCAATAGCGACGGCATCCGCAGCTCGACTTCTGTTTGCTGGCTGGTGAGATCTTCCAGCGACGGCTCGCGTCCGGCTTTCAGCGCATCGACGGCGTTTTCCAGCAACTCCATATACAGCGAGAAACCGATGGTTTCCATTGAGCCGCTTTGTTCTTCGCCAAGCAGTTCACCCGCGCCGCGGATCTCCAGATCGTGCGTTGCCAGCGCAAAACCTGCACCGAGATCTTCCAGCGAGGCAATCGCTTCAAGACGTTTTTGCGCATCGGTAGTCATCGCTTTTGGATGCGGCGTCAGCAGCCATGCATATGCCTGGTGGTGCGAACGCCCGACGCGACCGCGCAACTGGTGCAACTGTGCCAGACCGAAGTGATCCGCGCGTTCAATGATAATGGTGTTGGCGGTAGGAATGTCGATCCCGGTTTCGATAATGGTGGTACAAACCAGCACGTTGAAACGTTGATGATGGAAATCATTCATCACCCGTTCCAGTTCGCGCTCACGCATTTGCCCGTGACCGATAGCAATCCGCGCTTCAGGTACCAGTTCTGCCAGCCGTTCGGCGGCTTTCTGGATGTTTTCCACATCATTGTAGAGATAATAAACCTGTCCTCCGCGCAAAATTTCACGCAGGATCGCCTCCCGGACCACCAGACTGTCATACTCACGGACAAAGGTTTTAACTGCCAGACGACGGGCGGGCGGCGTGGCGATAATCGACAGATCGCGCATTCCGCTCATTGCCATATTCAGCGTACGTGGGATCGGCGTTGCGGTAAGCGTCAGAATATCCACGTTCGCGCGCATCGCTTTAATGCGCTCTTTATGACGCACCCCGAAGCGGTGTTCTTCATCGACAATCAGCAGGCCTAAATCTTTAAACTTGACGTCACTTTGCAGCAGTTTGTGCGTACCGATCAGAATATCAATTTTCCCTTCCGCCACTTCCGCAAGGATTTGCGTCTGCTCTTTGGCGCTGCGGAAACGGGAGATCATTTCGATACGTACCGGCCAGTTGGCGAAACGGTCGCGGAAGTTGTCGTAATGCTGCTGCGCGAGAAGGGTGGTAGGCACCAGCACCGCCACCTGTTTGTGGTTATCTACCGCCATGAAAGCGGCGCGCATCGCCACTTCTGTTTTACCAAAGCCAACATCGCCGCACACCAGACGATCCATTGCCAGCGGCTGACACATGTCACTAAGCACCGCATTAATGGCCTGCGCCTGATCCGGCGTGGTTTCAAACGGGAAGCTGTCGCAGAACAACTGATACTGCTCGCGATCGTGTTTAAACGCGAAGCCCTCTTTGGCGGCGCGTTGCGCGTAAATATCCAGTAATTCTGCCGCCACATCACGCACTTTTTCCGCCGCTTTCTGCCGCGCGCGTGACCAGGCATCGCCACCAAGTTTATGCAGTGGTGCGTTTTCTTCTGCGCCACCCGCGTAACGGCTAATCAGATGCAGTGACGACACCGGAACATACAGTTTGGCGTCGTTGGCATAGGTGAGCATCAAATACTCGCCAGTAATGCCTCCAGCTTCGAGCGTGGTCATTCCGGCATAACGACCGACGCCGTGCTCCAGATGGACCACCGGCTGACCAATATGCAGCTCCGCAAGGTTACGGATCAGTGTATCGGGGTTGATGGCGCGGCGAGAATCCTGACGACGACGGGCAACGCGTTCACCGAGCAGATCGCTTTCGCAAATCAGCGCCAGATTACGTACCGTATCGACAAAACCATGCTCTGCAGCGCCAATCATCAGATAACGCCCACGGTCGCTGGCTTCATCAAGACGCATAATGCGTTGCGGAGCAATTTTAATTCGCGCGAGCAGTTCACCCAACGCTTCACGGCGGCCTTCACTTTCTACCGAGAACACCACCGGACCGTCGAAAGACTCGAGGAACTTACGCAGCGCATCCAGCGGCGCTTTTTGTTGTGCCTGAATGGCCAGGTCTGGCAGTTTCTGGAAACCTAAATTGGCATTCGCTGCTTTTGTCGGTAAATGTTCAGTTTTTAGCTGCACACGGGGCCAGTTTTTCAGCTCTGAGAAGAGCTCATCCACCCGCAGCCAGAGCGATTGTGGTGGCAACAGTGGGCGCATTGGGTCGATGCCGCGATTCTCAAAACGCGCGAGCGTGTCAGCCTGGAAACGTTCGGCACTGTTTTCCAGATCGCCAGTATTCACCAACAGCGTATTGGCAGGGAAATAACTGAACAGTGGCGGCAGCGGTTCGCTGAAGAATAGCGGCTGCCAGTACTCGATCCCGGCAGGTAATGTGCCTTTACTCACTTGCTGATAAATATGTTCCGGGTCGCGCTTCACTTCGAAGGTATCACGCCACTGGCTGCGGAACAGTTCAATTGCCGCTTTATCGGTCGGAAATTCGTGCGCGGGCAACAGATTGATCGCTTCTACTTCCTCCAGCGTGCGCTGGCTATCGACGTCAAACACCCGCAGGCTGTCGATTTCATCATCAAAGAAATCAAGACGATAAGGCAGCTCACTCCCCATCGGGAAGAGATCCAACAACGCGCCGCGCGTGGCGTATTCGCCGTGCTCCATCACCTGGTCAACATGGCGATAACCGGCGCTGTCCAGTTGGGTTCGTAATGCATCTCGTGACAGGCGCTGACCTTTTTTCATCACCAGCGCATGACCGTGGAGAAAGCTGTGCGGGCAAACGCGCTGCATAAGCGTATTCACCGGAACAATCAGTACGCCACGCTGCATCGATGGTAACTGGTAAAGGGTGGAAAGACGCGAGGAGATAATGTCCTGATGAGGCGAAAAACTGTCGTAAGGGAGGGTTTCCCAGTCCGCCAGATTCATCACCATCTGATCGGTGAACTGGCTGATTTCATCATGCAAACGCAGAGCATTTTGCATATCTGGCGCAATAAGCACCACTGGTCCGGCGTGACGTTCGGCAATTTCCGCTACCAGCGTCGCGCAGGCAGCGCCAGTTAACTCGCCCAGCAGACGCTGCTCACCCGCTTTGACGGGCAGCGTATAACGATATTGTTCAGGCATAACGGTTGTCAGATTCTCGTTAGGATATGCCTCAACATATGGGGCATATCTCTGATAAGCAATGCTGTTCATTATCCGTAATCGACATGGTTTAGCAAATTGAATCGCCCCGGCTGGGGCGATGGCTTAGCGGGAGTAACTGACGGCAGCGGGCAGTGAAGGCGGGGAGAACAACAGATCGCTGAATGCACGCTGTGAAAGTTTTCTTACCAGCAAGCCCGCAACAGTACAGATGAACAAACTGACAAAGGGGTAAACCATCAGGAGTGTCAGTTCGACTTGCGGCGACCAGCGTGCCGCGTTCATTGGCGCAAGCAGAGTTAAGCTGAATATCTCTACCAGAATGCGATGGGTGGTATAGATAGCAATGGTGTTGGAGCCAATCACATTCAGCAGGCTGGAGGAACGCATACCGAAACGCTGCTCGTACTGATAAAACAGCTTCATGATTACCACAATCGATACCAGCGACAACAGCAGCGAGATATTAAACAACCAGGCACCGACCGCCAGAACGGTCAGCAAAGAAGCCATCAGCAGATGGCGGCGCAACGGTACCGCTTTAACACAGGTCATTAATGTTGCGCCAAACCATGCGCCAAGGCTGTAATAAGGCAAATTGCGGATCACACTGTTCATTCCCCACCACGGTGTGGGTACGAAATTAACAGCCACACTCATCAGTACAAACAGAACAAATAACGGCAGGGCCAGGGGGTTAAAAATTTTACATATCACGAAATAGACAATTAACGCATACAGATACCACAAGCTGGTGCTGGCGGTGATCATCCCGTGCAGGAACTCACCGGTGGAATCGGCATAAGCGGCATTGGAGGCATTGCTTAAATCGCGCTCAGGTGCCAGCCACTGGTTCAGCGCACTTAACGCCAGCCACTGCACCACGCCCCAAAGCGCCAGCACCCAGAAGATGTTCCAGATGCGTTTATCGAGACAATTTCCCCACGGTACGCTGTCGATATAGCGGCGAATCAAATAGCCAGAGATAAAGAAAAAAACCGGCATACGAAAGGGTGCAAGGTAAAGATTGAAATAGATCCAGCATTTGCTCAGGACTTCCGATAACGGATGCTGAAAAGTGGTCAGATGCGGATAAAAGGTAATGACCGAGTGATAAATCACCACCAGACAAATACATAACCCTTTGATCTGGTTAATCCATAGCTCTTTTTGTTTCATCGGGACAACACGCTCTTTTTATTTAACATGCGGTTGATCCTGCGGGGCGAGTCGCGTGGTGTAATGCGTATCTGTCTGTATTTGGTTATTTTTCAGATAAAGATCAGGCCACATGGCCGATGATAAAATGAGGCACTTTAGCCGATTGATTTGCTGGTACTTTTCAGATTAGCCCTGACGATCACTTACAGTTCAGACGTTTACCCATCCTGCTTTCGCTTATATACTCGTGTCTTTGCTACAGCAACCAGACGGATTTCATGTACCAACCTGTCGCTCTATTTATTGGCCTGCGTTACATGCGTGGGCGTGCAGCGGATCGCTTCGGTCGTTTCGTCTCCTGGCTTTCTACCATCGGCATTACCCTCGGGGTGATGGCGCTGGTCACAGTATTGTCAGTGATGAACGGCTTTGAGCGCGAGCTGCAAAACAACATCCTTGGCCTGATGCCACAGGCAATTCTCTCTTCTGAGCATGGCTCTCTTAACCCGCAGCAACTCCCGGAAACGGCAGTCAAACTGGACGGCGTTAATCGCGTCGCACCTATTACTACCGGTGATGTGGTACTGCAAAGCGCGCGCAGCGTGGCGGTCGGGGTGATGCTGGGTATCGACCCGGCGCAAAAAGATCCACTAACGCCGTATCTGGTCAATGTGAAACAAACTGACCTCGAGCCGGGGAAATATAATGTCATCCTCGGTGAACAGCTTGCCTCACAGTTGGGCGTCAATCGCGGTGATCAAATCCGCGTGATGGTGCCATCTGCTAGCCAGTTCACGCCGATGGGGCGTATTCCAAGTCAGCGCCTGTTCAATGTGATTGGCACTTTCGCTGCCAACAGTGAAGTCGATGGCTATGAAATGCTGGTGAATATTGAGGATGCCTCGCGTCTGATGCGTTATCCGGCAGGCAATATTACCGGCTGGCGATTGTGGCTGGATGAGCCGCTGAAAGTCGACTCATTAAGTCAACAAAAACTGCCTGAAGGCAGCAAATGGCAGGACTGGCGTGACCGTAAAGGCGAGCTGTTCCAGGCCGTACGCATGGAAAAAAATATGATGGGCTTGCTGCTGAGCCTGATTGTCGCCGTTGCGGCGTTTAACATTATTACCTCGCTGGGACTGATGGTGATGGAGAAGCAGGGCGAAGTGGCCATTCTTCAGACTCAGGGGCTGACTCCGCGGCAAATCATGATGGTCTTTATGGTGCAAGGGGCCAGCGCCGGGATTATCGGTGCGATCCTCGGAGCGGCGCTTGGCGCACTGCTTGCCAGCCAGTTGAATAATCTGATGCCGATAATCGGCGTCCTGCTTGATGGCGCGGCGCTGCCGGTCGCTATCGAGCCTTTACAGGTCATTGTTATTGCGCTGGTGGCGATGGCTATCGCGCTGCTGTCTACGCTTTACCCTTCCTGGCGCGCTGCCGCCACTCAACCCGCTGAGGCTTTACGTTATGAATAAGATCCTGTTGCAATGCGACAACCTGTGCAAACGCTATCAGGAAGGCAGTGTGCAAACCGATGTACTGCACAATGTCAGTTTCAGCGTGGGCGAAGGTGAAATGATGGCGATCGTCGGCAGCTCTGGTTCCGGTAAAAGCACCTTGCTGCACCTGTTAGGCGGGCTGGATACGCCAACCTCCGGCGATGTGATCTTTAACGGTCAACCGATGAGCAAACTGTCTTCGGCGGCGAAAGCAGAACTGCGCAACCAGAAGCTGGGATTTATTTATCAGTTTCACCACCTGCTGCCGGATTTTACCGCCCTGGAAAACGTGGCTATGCCGCTGTTGATTGGCAAGAAAAAGCCCGCTGAAATCAACAGCCGTGCGCTGGAGATGTTAAAAGCGGTGGGGCTGGAGCATCGTGCGAATCACCGCCCATCTGAACTTTCTGGCGGCGAACGCCAGCGTGTGGCGATTGCCCGTGCGCTGGTCAATAACCCGCGGCTGGTACTGGCGGATGAACCTACTGGTAACCTCGATGCACGTAACGCCGACAGCATCTTCCAGTTGCTTGGGGAATTGAATCGCTTGCAGGGCACCGCCTTCCTGGTGGTTACTCACGACCTGCAACTGGCGAAACGTATGAGCCGCCAACTAGAAATGCGTGATGGACGTCTGACGGCGGAACTGAGCCTGATGGGGGCGGAGTAATGGCGATGCCTTTATCGTTATTGATTGGCCTGCGTTTTAGCCGCGGACGGCGACGCGGCGGCATGGTGTCGTTGATCTCCATCATTTCTACCATTGGCATTGCCCTCGGCGTGGCGGTATTGATCGTCGGCTTAAGCGCGATGAACGGCTTTGAACGCGAACTGAATAACCGCATTCTGGCGGTAGTACCGCACGGTGAAATTGAGGCGGTAGATCAGCCGTGGACCAACTGGCAGGAAGCACTGGATAACGTGCAGAAAGTGCCGGGCATTGCCGCCGCTGCGCCGTATATCAATTTCACCGGGCTGGTGGAAAGTGGCGCGAATCTGCGCGCAATCCAGGTCAAGGGCGTTAACCCGCAACAGGAACAGCGTTTGAGCGCATTACCCTCGTTTGTCCAGGACGATGCGTGGAGCAATTTTAAAGCAGGCGAACAGCAAATTATCATCGGCAAAGGCGTGGCGGATGCGCTGAAAGTGAAGCAGGGGGATTGGGTGTCGATTATGATCCCCAACTCGAATCCCGAGCATAAACTGATGCAGCCAAAACGTGTGCGTTTGCACGTTGCCGGTATTTTGCAGTTGAGTGGTCAACTCGATCACAGTTTTGCCATGATCCCGCTGGCCGATGCTCAGCAATATCTTGATATGGGTTCCAGCGTGTCAGGTATTGCCCTTAAAATGACGGATGTTTTCAACGCCAATAAGCTGGTACGCGATGCGGGTGAAGTGACCAACAGCTATGTTTATATTAAAAGTTGGATTGGTACTTACGGCTATATGTATCGCGATATTCAGATGATCCGCGCCATTATGTATCTGGCGATGGTACTGGTGATTGGTGTGGCCTGTTTCAACATCGTCTCCACCTTAGTGATGGCGGTGAAAGACAAGAGTGGCGATATCGCAGTATTAAGAACGTTGGGTGCGAAAGATGGTTTAATCCGCGCCATCTTTGTCTGGTATGGATTGCTGGCAGGGCTGTTCGGCAGCCTGTGTGGTGTGATTATCGGCGTAGTTGTTTCACTGCAACTTACCCCGATTATTGAGTGGATTGAAAAGCTGATCGGCCATCAGTTCCTCTCCAGCGATATCTATTTTATTGACTTCCTGCCATCGGAATTGCACTGGCTGGACGTCTTCTACGTACTGGTCACAGCATTGTTGCTGAGTCTTTTGGCAAGTTGGTATCCGGCGCGGCGCGCCAGTAATATTGACCCTGCGCGAGTCCTTAGCGGCCAGTAAAGGCAGTACATTAAAACAAGGAGCGGCAATGTATTACGGGTTTGATATTGGTGGAACAAAAATTGCGCTAGGCGTGTTTGATAGCGGTCGGCAGTTGCAGTGGGAAAAGCGGGTGCCGACACCGCGTGACAGCTATGACGCATTTTTAGATGCAGTGTGCGAGCTGGTAGCCGAAGCTGACCAACGTTTTGGCTGTAAAGGTTCTGTCGGCATTGGTATTCCGGGTATGCCGGAAACAGAAGATGGTACGCTGTATGCCGCCAATGTCCCTGCTGCCAGCGGTAAACCGCTGCGTGCCGACCTGAGCGCACGTCTTGATCGCGATGTACGCCTTGATAACGATGCCAACTGTTTTGCCCTTTCTGAAGCATGGGATGATGAATTTACTCAATATCCACTGGTGATGGGGTTGATTCTCGGCACCGGCGTTGGCGGCGGGCTGATTTTCAACGGTAAACCAATTACCGGTAAAAGCTATATTACCGGCGAGTTTGGCCATATGCGTCTGCCGGTTGATGCGTTAACCATGATGGGGCTGGATTTCCCGTTACGCCGCTGCGGCTGTGGTCAGCATGGCTGCATTGAAAATTATCTGTCTGGTCGCGGTTTTGCGTGGCTGTATCAACACTATTATCATCAACCGTTGCAGGCTCCTGAGATCATTGCGCTTTATGATCAAGGCGATGAGCAGGCAAGGGCGCACGTTGAGCGTTATCTGGATTTATTAGCGGTTTGTCTGGGAAATATCCTGACCATTGTTGACCCTGACCTGGTCGTCATTGGTGGTGGCTTATCGAATTTCCCGGCAATCACAACGCAACTGGCGGAAAGGTTGCCTCGTCATCTCTTACCTGTAGCTCGTGTTCCGCGCATTGAACGCGCGCGCCACGGTGATGCGGGAGGAATGCGTGGTGCGGCCTTCCTACATCTAACCGATTAATCAACAGAGGTTGCTATGCTGTCGCGTCGGGGTCATCGGTTAAGTCGTTTTCGTAAAAATAAACGCCGCCTGCGCGAGCGTTTGCGTCAGCGTATTTTTTTCAGAGATAAAGTGGTGCCGGAAGCAATGGAAAAACCAAGAGTACTCGTACTGACAGGGGCAGGGATTTCTGCGGAATCAGGTATTCGTACCTTTCGCGCCGCAGATGGCCTGTGGGAAGAACATCGGGTTGAAGATGTGGCAACGCCGGAAGGTTTTGATCGCGATCCTGAACTGGTGCAAACGTTTTATAACGCCCGTCGTCGACAGTTGCAGCAGCCAGAAATTCAGCCTAACGCTGCACATCTTGCGCTGGCGAAACTGCAAGATGCTCTCGGCGATCGCTTTTTGCTGGTGACGCAAAATATCGATAACCTGCATGAACGCGCAGGCAATACCAATGTGATTCATATGCATGGGGAATTGCTGAAAGTACGTTGTTCGCAAAGTGGCCAGGTCCTCGACTGGACCGGAGACGTTACGCCAGAAGATAAATGCCATTGTTGCCAGTTCCCGGCACCCTTGCGCCCGCACGTAGTGTGGTTTGGCGAAATGCCACTCGGCATGGATGAAATTTATATGGCGTTGTCGATGGCCGATATTTTCATTGCCATTGGTACTTCGGGGCATGTTTATCCGGCGGCTGGGTTTGTTCACGAAGCGAAACTGCATGGCGCGCACACCGTGGAACTGAATCTTGAACCGAGTCAGGTTGGTAATGAATTTGCCGAGAAATATTACGGCCCGGCAAGCCAGGTGGTGCCAGAGTTTGTTGAAAAGTTGCTGAAGGGATTATAAAGCGGGAAAAATTGCCTGATGCGCTACGCTTGTCAGGCCTGTGAAGGGGCGCAATTAATTGAATTTGCGGGTTTTGTGGGCCAGATAAGGCGTTCGCGCCGCATCCGGCATAATAAACGCACACTTTACTGCCTCTTTTACCGTTTACTCGTCAATAACAACGCGGCAATAAACGTACAGACACCAATCAGCCCTGCCCAGAGTGGCGATATTCTGGTAATCGCAAAGCTGTTATCGATATACAAACATAAAGCCTGATAACCCATATTGGCAACAGCCATCGCCACTGCAAATTTTAACGCATAATAAAGGCGCGTTGTGTAGTTAAAAAATGCAGCAAAGACGATGAATGCAACTGCCCAGGCAAAAAGGCCTAATGTCGTGGTACTGCCGGGTGGATCATTTTCATGCTGTTGTCCGGGATGCGGATAATATGTCAGTGGTGGCGTCGGTTGTTTTAATATCTGTGCTTGTAAAACAGCCAATGCATTATTGATACCCTGATACCAGAGGTCCGCATGTAAATAAGCCAGCGTGTGATTTTCTACCAGAAGGCCGAGATGTTTATCGTCCAGACCGCTTTCAACCTGGCCGTTGGTTATCATAATTAACCGTGGCTCGCGGGTAGTAAAGAGTAACAGAACACTTCCTTTTACATTACTCATTGAAGATGCCGCATGCGCCAGCATCGCTTTGCCATTTTGCCTGAGACTGGCTTCATTATTAATGTCGGGTAAAACCACAATAAACGGTGCAACTCCGGTTTGTTGGCGAAAAAGCTCGGCTTTATGCGCGATCTCTTCAGCATCCGGTACAGTACCTGTAACATCTGTAAAAAGAGTCTTCATTATTGGAATCAATGGATTACTGGTTGCCGTCAGAGGCAGGAGTATCAGTAAACTGAGCAATATTATGATTTTTTTCATGGGCGGGACTTCCGTTTCCTGCGTGTCTTTTTAGAGGAGGGCATACTGATTAATAAACCGACGGAGATAAAAATAACGCCCATAATGCCGATAAACCCCCATTTAAAAAAATTAACCCACGGGTTATTTATCTCAGCCTTTTCAGGATGTCCTGGAGAATAATAAACATTAACTTTATCGCCTTCGCGGTCTTCATAAAAATCGCTGCCAATACTCGAATTGAAAATTAGCGTGTAATCTGGCGTCGGACGAAAGGCAACGACGGGATACCACGAACCATTTTTACCCGTGCGATGAGAATGACTGGAGTGCCAGACGGTATCAACAATGACGCCTTCAGTATGAATCGCGTCTTTGCTATAGGTGAACTGGTTATAAAAGATAACAACAGAAATGAGGATCAGTACCAGACCGATACCGAAGAATATACGAAAGAAAACTCTACTGTCCTGGCTCATTAGCCACATCCTTGCTAAATAAAAAACGGGCGGTAATATCACCGCCCGCTTGCTGAATTAACGTCCTGCTTTCAGCTTCTGATAATACTCTTCATAAATGCTGCTGGCTGCGCCAACGTCATTCTGCCATTCACCATTTTTAATGGTTTCAGCATCCGGGTAGAGCGTTTTATCGTTCGCCACTTCCGGACTTAACAGCTTACGCGCCGCAAGGTTTGGCGTTGGATAACCGATAGTTTCAGCAACCTGTTTTGCCACATCCGGGCGCAGCAGGAAGTTGATCAATTTCAGCGCGCCTTCTTTGTTTTTGGCATTTGCCGGGATCGCCAGGCTGTCCATCCAGAAAATACCGCCTTCTTTCGGCCACACCACATCAATTGGCGTACCCGCCTGGCGTGCAACGAAAGCAGAACCGTTCCAGATCATGCCGAGGTTAACTTCGCCTTCCATATACGGGTTCGCCGGGTTATCGGAGTTAAACGCCGCGACGTTTGGCATCAGCTTTTTCAGCTCGTTGTATGCAGCTTCAATCTCTTTCGGATCGGTGGTGTTACCGGAGTAGCCCAGCTTACGCAGCGCCATCTGGAACACTTCACGGGCATCGTCGGTCAGCAGCAGGCTGCCTTTGTACTCAGGCTTCCACAGATCGGCCCAGCTGGTGACAGATTTCGGATCCACCGCATCACCGTTAACGCCAATCGCCGTCGCACCCCAGATATACGGAATGGAATAGTCGTTATTCGGGTCAAACGGCTTGTTGAGCATGTCTGGATCGAGGTTGCTGAAATTGCTTAACTTCGACTTGTCGATCTTCTGGATCATCCCTTCTTTACGCATTTTATCGACGTAATAGGTTGAAGGAACCACCAGGTCATAGGCACCGTCTTTGTACGTTTTCAGCTTCGCGTACATGGTTTCGTTCGACTCGTAAGTCGAATAGATAACCTTAATACCGGTTTCTTTGGTGAACTGTTCAAGCAGTCCTGGCGGCACGTACTCGGTCCAGTTGTAGAAATACAGCGTGTTGTTGTCATCGGCGTGAGCGGCGCTCATGCCCAGTGCCAGAGCACCCGCCGCGAGCAGGTGGCGTGACCATTTTTTCATTTAACGTCCCCTGTGTTACCTTTCGTTTTATCACGAGCAATAAGCTGGCTGGCAATTACCATCACCAGCGACAGCACCAGTAATATGGTTGCCAGCGCGTTAACTTCCGGCGATACGCCGACTTTGACCATCGAATAAATTTTTAACGGCAGAATTTCATAACTCGGCCCGGTGACAAACGAAGAAACCACCACGTCGTCCATCGACAGGGTAAAGCTTAACACCCAGCCCGCCGCTACCGCTGGCATTGCCAGTGGCAGAATGATTTTTCGCAGAATGGTAAATTCGCTGGCACCGAGATCTTTCGCCGCTTCCAGCATTCGCACGTCAAAACCTTTCAGGCGCGAATACACTGTCACTACCACAAATGGCAGGCAGAAGGTGATATGCGAGAACAGCAGCGACCAGAAGCCAAGCTGAATACCCAGCAGCATAAACAGCACCAGCAGCGAAATCGCCATTACGATATCTGGTGACATCATCACCACAAACAGCATTCCGCTAACGAACGGCTTACCACGAAAGCGATAACGGTACAGCGCAACTGCCGTCAGTGAACCGATAAGCGTAGCAAACGTCGCCGAAAACACCGCCATTGTAAGTGAATGCTGCGCTGCCTGTAACAGGCTGTCGTTGTTCATCAGCAGGCTATACCATTTGGTGGTAAAACCCTGCCAGTTGATGCCAAAGCGCGAGCTGTTAAAGGAGTTCACAATCAAAATAATGATTGGGATATACAGGTACGCGTAGATAGCGGTCATAAAACCGCCGCGAAGCAGTCGACCGATCATTCGAGTTCCACCTTCTTATTCATAAGGCGGGACACTTTCAGGATTTTGAATTTATTCAATTTTTTCCTTTCTCCAAAATCTCTCCAAAACGTTTCCCCAAAACTAGGCCACGCATTTTACAACACTTTTTTCCTGAGATGGTGACGGATATTCCATATGGTGTTTGTCAAATAACCAACTTAACCCATTCCTGACCTCGAGTATCGTTATAGCGATCGGTGGTTGCCTGGACTTTATGTCCTAGTAATGTTTTTGTATCGATACCCTGTGCACGGTACAGCCGTTCTGATAGAGAGCGTTGTTCATGAAATGTTGGCGGAGTTTTTCCTGCTGGTGGAATTATCCCAGCCAGATCCCGTGCTTTGGCAAAGTAGTCGCTCAGGTTGTCTTTACTCATCGGCTTCGGTTGTTTCTGGTGCCGACTATGGATTAGATATGGACTTAATATTCTGTCTCGGCACCCATCAATAACTTCTTTTAACGTTATCCCAATGGCATCACAGCGTAGTGTAAGCGGTAACGCCAGACGCATTCCGGTTTTTCCCTGGGTGATATGCAAGTGTTCGTTCCACACATCTGAAAAACGCATGTGGCAAATGTCATCACGGCGCTGACCAGTAACAATCGCAAGAAGCATTGCGTTACGGATAAAGTGTTTTTCAGGCGTTGCATTGTAAACTTTTTGCCAGTCTTCCATGGTGAGCCTGGCTCTGGTTACTTTAGGGATCGGTTTACGGGTAGCCTCCGGAGGATTCCATCCAGGAGGAACTTCCCCTGCATGCTGTGCTTCTTTATAAATATCAACCCATAATCCACGATTTACTCTCGCTGTGCTGACCATGTCTTTATCCAGCCACTCATCCAGTATTAATGCAAAGTCTCTTACTTCCAGTTCTTTCAATGGGTGGTTTCCCAGACGGGAAACCAGGTATGCAGCCATTCGAGTTTTTTCTTTGTGAGTTGTAGCTGCAATATCTCCATTTTTCAGTCGCGTGTCCTGTATTTTCAGATATCGATCAACCCATGCCTTTAATCTGATACCCCGACGTTTTGTTGCTGACGGACTTTCATCAATTTTGCGCATGAAATATTCAGCTTCTGCTGCAGCTATTCGCTGATTGGCTGTGGAAGCGATTTTTTCTGCCTTACCTTTGTCTGTTCCGAGTCCGTGAAATTTTCCAGTCACAGGATTTTTATACTGGTAGTAAACTCTGCCAGTTCTGCGATCAAACTTTTCGTAAAGACCGGCTACGTCAGTGCTGTTTTTTCGTGGCCTCGGTGACATGAGTTAAAATCTCCTTCAGTGCATCATCATCGCCAGTATGAATTTCCGGCGCAATTCCCGTTTCACCAGGCCCAACAAATACTGCTCGGCGATCTATCAGCCAACGCCCACGAATTTTTTGTGGTCTTGGAACGATGTATCCTAGTTTTCCGTATTTCACCAGGGTAGTGTTTGTTATTGGGAGACTGAACCGTTTTGGTTTCCACTCGTCGAGCGTTATCAGGTACTGTTCGCTCATGGCTATCACTCCGGAACGCGCCAGTTGCAGAATATCAACGACAACTGGCGACGGTTGAACATTAAAAATCAGCCTGACTCGGGATCAGTTTTTGCCAGATAACTGAAACGTATTTTGCCTGGTAACGGGCGTCATCAAGTGCATTATGGCGCTCACCTTCGAATGGAATAGCCGTTCTGGCATCGAAGTCTATGGCTTTCCCCAGCTCAACGATTGTGCGTACATCTCGATCGTTGTAGTAACGCCACGGGCAGGGGATCCCCTGCCGTTCGTATGAACGGCGCAAAATCGTGTTGTCGAAGTTGGCTCCATTTCCCCAGACCTGAACAAAAAATTCACCGGAGTTTTCGTCGATAAATTCCCGCAATTGTAACAGTGCATCATCTAACGGGATTTCATCGGTCATAATGGCAGATTGCGCTTCGCGTGATTGCTTAAGCCACCATTTAATGGTGTCCCGATCAATGACCCCGCCAGCAGTTTCCAGATCGATAGTCTTACTAAATTCCGGTCCCATATCTCCGGTTTGCGGATCGAAAAATATTGCACCTATTGAGATGATCGGGGCATCAGGATTTTTTCCCATGGTTTCAAGGTCGATCATTAGATGGTCACACGTCCTGCTGGTGGATGTGATAACATGATGACCGTTCACCGTAATTAAGGGATCTGCCGTCTCGCCAGTTTCACTATCGCTGGCGTGATCCTGAGCGCTGCCAGCATTCTCCTTGTGTGGATGTTCAGCGCCTTCCATTTCCTTCGGATCATTTTCCTGAACTTCAACCTGATTCTCTTCATCGAATGTTTCCTGGTATGTTGCGTCGCCCATCACCGCGCCACAATCAGGGCAGTTGCCGCCGCCGGTCTGACCGCAGGCGGTGCAGATCTTTTCCGGTTCCTGTTGCACTACTGGTTCAGGTTGTTTCGTTTCTGGCTCGTTTTGTAACGCATTTGGGCTGTTTTGTTCCGCTTTCTGGTCGTTCTGTTCCGATTCTTGCTGGTTCTGGTTTACAGAATCGCGGGTTTCAATCCCCTTTACCCATTTCGGATCATTCGGGTCGCTAATCCCTGCAACAAATTCTCCGCGAGAGGCAGCAAGCAACTTATCGGCGTCAGGCTGGCTGATATTGGCTGCCTGCATAATTTTGTTTACTTCGTCAGCGGTAACTTTTACCTGTGACTTGTCATCCAGCGGCTGCGGGTCCTGATGATGTTCAACTGTATCCGCTGCCATTGTTTCAGCCGTTGCCTGTTCATCTGCCATTGCGCCAGATGGTTGCGGGTTATCTTCATCATTTTTTTCTTCTTCTGTTTTGCACTCAGCAGCCAGTCCGCCGTTAATTTCTTCCAGGATATCTTTTTCCGGTGTATGCCGGGCAGCCATGAGCGTTTCAGCTGTGGGATTCTCGTGATCAGTTTCTGTCAGGTTGGCATTGATATACCCCTGAAGGCGCCCCGGGTAGTGATAAAACTCAGGGTGGGCGCTTCGGATAAGTGCAAAAATAGCTGCGCGGGAATAGTCCAGGATACCAGGGGTTGCGCGAAGTGCTGCGGACCATTCCCTGAACGGACTTTCTTTTTTCAGGACGATTTCTTTTGCGCGACGATAAACGCTGCCCGGAATTTCATAAATATTAAAATCCATCGGAAGTGTGGCTGCTGCAATCTCCACATCCAGCGCATCGAAGGTGTGTACTAAATTCGGATTGCGATCGGTTTTGTTCCCGCCACCGGCATTTGCACCGGAAGCCGTACGGGTGATACGCGAAACACGATTTCCTTTCATCCACTCTTTTGTCAGCAGACCCCGATCAGTGTAATCAGCGTCCAGGTATGCCTCGAAAAAAGCAGTTATCAGTCCCAGGTCTGAATTACCGGGATTAGGGAAAACTTTGTCAGTGTCGCGTACCAGTTTGTGAAGGTCGCGAATCTCCAGCGGGTCGAGCAGCTTTGTTTTGTGAGAAATGGCCAGGGCAGTAACAGCCGGCAGTTCTTCCGCCCGTGCTATATGTAATGCCTGAAGTTCTTCCCGTGCAACGTGCGTTACTGGTTTTTCGCTGCTGTGTTGCGCAAGCCAGCGAATGGGCAGCTCCTGACCAGAAACCGGCAGGAGCATATTCTCCTCAATCTCCGTCATGTCTTCGCCGTTGACGTTGGTATTGTCAGTACTGGCTGGTTTCTCCTGCACGGAGGGAGAGGGCGCGATAAATACCATTGTAATGCCATCTTCCCCGCCTTTTTCGTATCGGTTGCAGAATTCGGTATCAAACACGCCTTCAGGTGGAAGGTCATTCACAACGGGTAAATGGACGCGAACGGGTTTTTTAAAGTCGTCTTCATCATAATCGTTGTCATCCATTGCGGTAATGCAGCGGGAGATGGCAACAGATAATTTTTTTGCTGTAGTCCAGTAAAAACCACCTTTAATTCCCAGACGTTTTCTGACTTTGTCATTTTTTGCTTCGCAATATAGCGCAAATTCTTCTTTATCAGTGCTCATTGATAAACCTCATTACAGATTTAAGGGTGAACAAATCCCTGCCATTGCTGGCATTTTTAATCCGTTGGTATGGTGTTAATATGGCTGGAGGGTTATCCAGCCGGTGTTTCGTTATTCAGGTACAGCGATACTTTTTTTACCGGGAGGCATTCACCAGAAATTTTTTGCTCGTCTCTTGCCTGGAGGCAGGATTCTTTACTGGCATAAATTCCGGTAATCACATTCTGTGATTCACCCGTTATAAGAAAAACCGTCATCATCAGTGCAAATGCTGAAGTCATTGACGCTCTCCGAAAATACCAAGTTCAAGAAGAGCAATTCGGGAAAGTATGGAATTATCATTGAGCAGATAAGGCTCATATTTCCTCATATTAATGGCATCTTCAGTAAACTCCCGGTTACTGAGCAGAACACCAATATCAAAACAACCTTCAGACGTATTAACGTTTGGTAATAACGTTTCCATTATCGCGTCCTCAACAATGAATTTTGTGATGCAGTGCCTGGTGCCTCCAGGTGACGTTAACCAGTTAACAATTAACGCCGGGTTAGTTGATGCTCGTTACGCCAGTAAAAGACCGCCTTACTGCTTTAACTGTTCCGCGTGCGCATAGCCGCATTCACCGCATCACAAAATTCACTTTAAAAAGGGCGGCAGAGCAGTCACGGAGTAAAACTGATACCGCCAAACGTCACCAGAAAATTGATAACAGAGGGCGTTGCAGCGGGGTTGTCACTTAAGCGTATGGTCAACCTGACAACCCGGTGTCCTCAACGGGGAAGGAATAACCCCGTCATACTTACCGCCGCGCCATTTCGCGGAGTGTCACAACCGGAAGCGCACGGTCGACGAAAATTTAACGACAGGCTATCTATGAACCAGCTACCTCGCCGTGCGCTTTCGCGTTATGGTCTGACTTTTCATGGAAATATCCTTTCAGTAAACTGTCAGTGCCGGATTCTTATCCGTGTCCGGCGCACGCACTCTACCTCACCTGTGAATAAATTAATGATTAATTGATATTTTGTTGTTTGATTCAACTTTCCCATCGGATGTGTGATGCTTTAAATCACAGGAATTAATACTGCTTGCTGTAAAATGATTTTCGAGGGGAGCTATTCGAATCCCTTTCTTTTTCATTAACAAGCCAAATCCTTTATTAATGATGTCCATTAATTCCAGAAAGTATTTTTCATGTAAATCCTGGTTATCAGAGAGCTGCTTCTCTTCGTACAGCCCGATAAAGGCTCGGCGTACGTTACCGGATATATTGTCGATGGTTTCTTTTTCTACGGTACTCAGGTCAAGAGTCGCCAGTTGAGAGCGAACCACATTCGCTGCCATTTCCTGGAATGGCATTGGTAAATCTTTAAATTCCATTATTAGCCTCGTTGGTTAGCTATTAACGCGGGTATGTAATCATTCTGGCAATGCTTAATGCCGCTGCTTTTTCCAGCCTGGTGATATCCTGCTCCAGAGCGGACAGATTTTCAGCCTGCTTAGCCCTGGCTTCATTGGCCCATTTCAGGTCCTGCGCAGCCTTAATTTTCTGGTGTATCCACTCATAAAGTTCATCATCGGTATAGTCTGGCACGATGATGACGGGTTCTCGTTTCTGCATACTGATTCCTCGCGGTGCTGTTTCGCTTATCAGCCGTTAGATTTTGCCGAACTGGAAAGCGCCTGTTTAAACTCACTGAAGCTGAGGGCTTCTTCGCCTTCGGCAAGGCCTTCGAAGTATTCTTCGTAAGCCTTTTCCATGATTGTGTTGAAATCCATATCACTCACCTGAGTTTCTTTCCAGCCAGCGACGGGCACCATTTTCGGTTTTAAACGTTTTGCTTTTGGTATACGTCATCGCGGTGAACGTACCGTCCTGGTTGGGGAACACGCCACATACCAGAGATTCGCTGTTGCCAAGATCGATAGTATCCATGCTGACCTCATTTCCCCTTAACGCCGGGGTAGCGGAACAAAAACCTGCTGCATAGTTATTAAAGTTGAACCCTGCCGTCATGTTCTTACGCCTCGGGCTGGCTACTTAACCCCTGACCACTGCCGGGTAACTCGAAGTATTTCCCTGCGTTCTGTGGGGCGGGGTGGGTTGGTATGTTGTTAAGGTAACAAGAGTTACCTTTCGAGTCAATACAATGTTGCAAAAGGTACATTTGAGGGCATAAAAAACCCGCAATGAATGCGGGTTCTGACTCAGTCTAAGTATTGATGTATTTGTGAAACTTTACCTTTAATGGTGTAACCACCATTCAGTTCGATGGGTTTGTAAAGCGGATTCAGTGACAACAAATAGATGTTTGGTCCGTCAATCGCAACTTTTTTTAGTGTTACGTTTGGCGTTCCTTCCAATTGGATTAAGATTATTTTTCCCACCAGTTCTCTAATGTTACTTGAGCATGGTGTGATCAGCACGGTAGATCCGTCGGGGATGGTTGGGAGGCCGTTAGAGTTTGTCATCGCATCTCCCTCAACATGCAATAAAAAAGAGTTTTCAGCGGTTTTTGTCATGACATCAACCCAGTTATTAATACCAGGAATCTTGGTTACTGGACAACTCATATCCCAATAACCAGCCTGTTCCCACGTTAAAACGGGCAACCGGGCGATGTTGTCACTAATGTAAGGGTACTGATTCAGACGCAGATCATCGGTTTTATCGTGACAGTCCTTTCCATAAAGAATCCATTCAGGAGATTTGGAAAGCAATTTTGACAGTAGATACAAATTCTCACCGTCAGGTTTTGAAGAGCCATTTTCCCATTTTGTTACGGATACACGAGATATGCCGATTGCTTTCGCAACCTGCTGTTGGGTTAATCCAACGTCTTTTCGACGATTCCGAATACGTTCGCTGATAGTGTTTTTCATGTAACCAATGTTACTACCAAGTGATGTTGCTATGGTTGACATTGTTATGTAACTATTGTTACCCTTCTGCTCGAAATAACAGGAGAGTTTTATGTTCAAAGATGATGTTCTGCGCTATTTCAAAAAAAAGCGACTAGTAGCTGAGGCTCTTGGAATTTCACATGTGGCTGTTGTGCGGTGGAAAGCAGTTATTCCCAAACTTCGCGCAATGGAACTGGATGAAATTACTAACAGTGAATTGAAATACAACCCAGAACTTTACAAGAAGCAGGATAGCACCTCGAACGAAGGAAAGAATGATTCATGAAAATCAAGCATGAACACATCCGCATGGCGATGAATGTCTGGGCGCATCCGGACGGCGAAAAAGTACCGGCTGCGAAAATTACCAAAGCGTATTTCGAGCTGGGAATGACGTTCCCGGAACTGTATGACGACAGCCATCCGGAAGCCCTGGCCCGTAATACCCAGAAAATTTTCCGTTGGCTGGATAAAGACACCCCTGATGCTGTTGAAAAAATGCAGGCTCTGTTACCGGCGATCGAAAAGGCGATGCCGCCTTTGCTGGTGGCCCGTATGCGCAGCCACAGTTCTGAATATTACCGTGAGATCGTCGAACGGAGGGATCGGCTGGTGAAGGATGTCGATGATTTTGTTGCGTCAGCGGTTGTTTTGTATGACCAGATGAATCGCGGCGGCCCGGCAGGGAATGCTGTGGTGATGCACTAAAAGCACGGTGTTCGGGGGTTTTATGAGCAGCAAGCTTCATGGTCTTGTCTGGGAAGGGTGCGCCTTCACCGGCATGATCTTATCCAGGGTGGCGGTTATGGCCCGTCTTGCAGACTACAGCAATGACGAGGGCGTGTCATGGCCTGCCATTGAAACTATCCGGCGTCAGATCGGTGCAAGAAGTGAATCCACAGTGAAATCGGCTATTGCAGAACTGGCGAAAGAGGGCTGGCTGACGAAGGAAGAGCGTAAGGTCGGTGGGCGTAATGTAAGCAATATCTATCGGCTTAATGTGGAAAAACTCGAAGCAGCTGCGGCGGCGGCGCGTGAGTCATATAAACCGAAAAGAAAAATTAGCCCGGCAAAAAATGACCCGTTAACAGTTGACCCGTCAAATATTGACCCCTCAACGGTTGACCCGTCAAATTTTGATGGATCAACTGTTGATAAAAAACTGCCGATTAGGGGGGCGATGATTGACCCCGATCCGTCAGTATTAAAACCTGATCCGTCAGATAAAAGATCTTCTTGTCCGGACGCTTCGCAACCGGACCCGCAGACGGCTGAACAGGATTTTTTAACCCGACACCCTGACGCGGTTGTGTTCAGTGCGAAAAAACGCCAGTGGGGAAGTCAGGAAGATTTGGTGTGCGCACAGTGGATCTGGGGACGAATCGTGAGTCTTTACGAGCAGGCGGCCAGCGATGATGGCGAGATCACTAGACCGAAAGAACCCAACTGGACAGCATGGGCCAATGACGTTCGCACAATGCGGATGCTGGATGGCAGAACTCACAGACAAATTTGTGAAATGTTTGGGCGTCTCCAGCGGGATTCGTTCTGGGTAAAAAACATCATGAGTCCGGCAAAACTCCGGGAAAAATGGGATGAACTGGTTATCCGCCTGGGGCGTTCGCCTGCGCAGCGTTGCGTGAATCACATTTCTGAACCGGACACTGAAATACCGCCGGGATTCAGGGGGTGACGTGTCATGAAAAACATTGCGGCAGTTGGGGTTCTTGAACGTATTCGCAGACTTGCACCACAGGGGTCGGTTCCACCGTACCGGACGGTGGAGGAGTGGCGGGAATGGCAACTTGCTGAAGGACGAAAACGCAGCGAGGAGATTAACCGCCAGAATCGCCAGTTGCGGGTGGAAAAAATCCTGAATCGTTCGGGCATCCAGCCTCTGCACAGCAAATGCTCGTTTGCAAATTATCAGGTGCAGAACGACGGGCAAAAATACGCGCTGAGCCAGGCCAAATCCATAGCTGACGAACTGATGACCGGGTGCACGAATTTTGTGTTCAGCGGTAAAACCGGCACCAGGAAAAATCACCTTGCAGCGGCGATGGGCAACCGGCTGATGGTGAAGGGGCGCAGCGTGATTATCGTCACCGTGTCTGACGTCATGAGCGTGTTGCATGACAGCTACGACAACGGCAAATCCGGGGAAAAATTTTTACAGGAGCTTTGCGGGGTTGATTTGCTGGTCCTGGATGAAATAGGCGTTCAGCGGGAGACGAAAAACGAGCAGGTGGTATTGCACCAGATAATTGATCGCCGGACAGCATCACTGTGCAGTGTCGGGATGTTAACAAACCTGAATCATGCCGCAATGAGTACGCTTCTTGGTGAGAGGATTATGGACCGCATGACCATGAACGGTGGTCGATGGGTGACGTTTAACTGGGATAGCTGGCGTCCAAATGTCAGCAATATGAGGGTTGTGAAGTAATTTTGTCCGGAGGAAATATTAATGGAAACCGTATCTGACGCACTGAAAGCACTGAAAAGAGCCTCTTCACAGGTAGTGGCGGCCCGCCTTGGAATCAGCCGTGAAGATGCGGTCAACGAACTGTGGAAACTGAAGCGCCGCGGTGAAGCGGATAACAAGGGTTCGATGTGGTGGCTGATTCAGGCTGGTGAAAGTGAACCGGTGTCACCGGTACCGAAAGTGACAGCGCAAATGCTGACTGAGGCGATTGAACAACATGGCCCACAAACGGCGGATGAGCTGGCACTGATGTTCGGGATTACCTCGCGCCGGGCGAATTCATCGCTGGCCATGGCAATCAGCAAAGGGCGTCTGATTCGCGTGAATCAGGGCGGTAAATTTCGTTACTGCATACCGGGCGCTGATTTACCGGCAGAGCCGGAAGCTGCATCCGTAGCGGAAACCGATGGTAAAGCCTTTCCTCAGCCAGCAGGTGTTGCGTTACCAGTACAGGAAATGATGGCACAGGAAGAAATGAAAACAGAAATCGTGGAAGACATTGTGAGGTTACAGCCATCGATCACCGAAATGAAAGCAGATGACCTGATTCTACCATCGCTGCATGTGGCTAACCGCGAGCTGCGCCGGGCGAAAAGTGATGTCCAGAAGTGGGAGCGAGTCTGTGCTGCGCTGCGGGAACTGAACAAACACAGGGATATTCTCCGGGATATTACCGCCACCAGAGAGCAGCAGCGGTGAGTGGCTGGAAGAAGTGGCGCTGGGCTGAAATCCTGATACTCCGGCAGTGTGCGGGAACGATGAGAGTCGAAAGCATCGGTTATCTGATTGGTCGTAGTGAGTCAGCCGTCAGGACGAAAGCGCGGGAACTGGGTATCAGCATGATTTTACGGGGTGATTTTCACCCGTCGGCAAAATATTCACAGCGTGATATTGAGCTGGCGCGGCAACTGCATCAGCGTGGCGTACCCCGACGGGAAATTGCCGAAAAGTTTGGGATGAAGTTGGGCGCAGTGAATAACTACGTTTATTTCGACAGGAGGGTTCAGGAGTGAGGGTGAGGATTTATATCGCCGGTCCGATGACGGGATATGAAAATTTCAACCGCGAGGCGTTTCACAGGGCGGAAGATGCGCTGAAACGGGAAGGGCATACCGTTTTAAACCCGGCAGTACTTCCGGACGGGCTGACTCAACCACACTACATGGATATTTGCATGGCAATGCTCCGTTGCGTGGATGCGGTTTACATGCTGAAAGGCTGGCAGCAGTCGGCAGGTGCAAGGGCTGAGCTGGCACTGGCGGAGAAACTGGGCCATGCGGTGATTTTTCAGGAGGTGGGCAGTGAATATTGACCCGGCGATAACGATTGATATGGCCCTGAACACCGGCCTGGCACTTCTTGGTTATTTCTACATCATGTTCTGCAGCGGACGATGGCTGTCACTGTTGTTCAAAAATGGAATAAACGCCGTAAGCAGGAGCAACGCCAGAAGGCAATGGATGCATTTTTCGAAGCCTTCGGGATTGACAGCATGGAACCAGGGGATCCAGCTCGCGTAATTAGCAGAGGTGACGTTGTAATTCTTGTATACCGGAATGAAGAGAAAAATGAGCGAGATTAACTATCAGGTACTGCGTGAAAAGGCAGAGAAAGCAACTAAAGGAAGCTACATCGTAGGGCATACATCTGTTAACCAACACGGCAATTTAACAGGAGTTTTTGTTTGTCAAAAATGGAAAGGAGAACCCGGTGGCGTGATTGCGGAACGTCATGTTAACTGCCTGATTGAAACAGATGCTCAGGCTTATGCAAACGCTGAGTTCATAGCAGAGGCTAACCCGGCTACCGTGCTGGCACTGCTGGATGAACAGGAAAGAAACCAGCAATACATCAAACGCCGCGACCAGGAGAACGAGGATATTGCGCTTACGGTTGGGAAGCTGCTCGTTGAGCTTGAAGCAGCAAAATCAAAACTCAACGAGCAGCGCGAGTATTACGAGGGAGTTATCTCTGATGGGTGCAAGCGTATTGCTGAACTGGAAGCGCGGGAAGTTCAATTACCGACTCGCTACGACCTTCGATATGGACACCCGATAAATGCAGATGAGCGACATGTCATGATACCTAAAGAAAATGGCAGTTGGCTTTACCTGATTGACCTGGAACACGCATTACGCGTCGCTGGCATTCGCATCAAAGGAGAGGAGCATGGAAATAAAACCAGAGGATGAGTTAAGCAATATCGTTTTATTTCCGGTAAAAGAGGATGACCCTCGTAATCAGGTTAATTTTCTTTATGAGCCATCGGAAAGACCATATTGTCATCACGCCTCTGTCCGGGTTGACGAAAAAGAGCGTCAGGTCCGCTGTAAAATCTGCGGTGCAGTTGTGGAACCATTTGACTGGATGCTCTCTGTGGCGAAAAGAGAAACCAGACTGGCAGATGATGTAAGGCTCTTGCGTCAGGAGGAGCGGGAAAGGCGAAAAAATATAGAAAAGCTAATTCAGATTGAGCGTAACGCGAAAGCGCGGATACGCAGGGCGACAAAATCCAGAACTGAATAATTAAATTTAGCTCTGTTAAAAATTTAATCCTTAACCGGAGGGATTTCTGCACCCTCAGAACATCAGGAGGCCGCCCGAAAGGGCGGTAGTTAAATGCGAAAGTTTAAAATAATTATTGAAACGGGAATAGCCGGTGGAGATTTCGAGGATGAATTCGAAGTGGATGATGATGCGACGCCTGATGAAATACATGACGAAGCAAAAGATATTTTCTTTAACTACTGCAATTACTCATATCACGAAATAAAAGACGAAGAGGAAGAGCAAAATGGCTGATTTTGGTTCAACTAAATACAACGTCAGTTTTGAAGCATGGCATGAACTGTTAATGGACTATGCAGAGTTACGTGGTGGCAGTGCTGCTGATGCTGAAGCATGGCGTGATGATTATGAAGCAGGAAAAACTCCGGTCGAAGCATATTGTGATGAGTGGGGCGATGAATGAGCGAGATTAATTATCAGGAAGGGCATGAAACGGCAGGGCAGGCAAAACCAGTTGCATGGCGATATCGCTACGTGAAAAAAGGCGTTACGGACTTTCAGGAGAATCTGTGGGTTGGTGACTGGAAATATGTACCGACAAAAGAGGATTGCAACGACAGGCCGAACTATGAAATTCAGGCCTTATTCGCTGCCCCGCCAGTTCCGGTGACATCAGAAGAACTGGTTAAAGCTGTGCACTTTTATGAACAACTAAAACGCGAAAATCCACCAGCATCCGGAAACCTGATTACAGATTCCCAGATAAGGCAATGAGCTACCTGGCGCAGAACGGGCTGATAAGTATGGGGAATATTTTGCGATGAATATTTAGACTAAAGAGTTTGTAACGCTATGTAAGTGATTTTTTCTGGTTTAGATATTTATATGTCCGGCCAAATTGAGGTGTGTTTAAATGTTATTGCACATTGATTGTAGGGGGAATAATGAAAAACGCATTGCAGTTTTTGTTTGTTGCGTTCTGGTTGTTCGCATCATGTATGCCCATCATCTTCACAGCAAGGTATATGGAAAAAGTTGATGTTTTGATATTAATGTTTGGACATATAAATGCCCTTTTTTTAGGGGTGTTCATGGCGGTCATGTGCATTGAATACTGGCGGTAAATACAGCGAACGCCATTGGTTTAGTTGGATATTTACTGTGCCGGACAAAAACGGTTTGCGGGGAAATCTTAGTTAAGTAGAATGACTGCGGGTGCTTGAGGCTATCTGTCTCAGGCATGAACACCAAAAGGCAGATAGAGAAAAGCCCCAGTTAACATTACGCGTCCTGCAAGACGCTTAACATTAATCTGAGGCCATATCTATGCGACACATAGAGATTAGCCTCTTACGGACCGAAAGGTCAAGGAGAAGCAGGCTATGAAGCAGCAAAAGGCGATGTTAATCGCCCTGATCGTCATCTGTTTAACCGTCATAGTGACGGCACTGGTAACGAGGAAAGACCTCTGCGAGGTACGAATCCGAACCGGCCAGACGGAGGTCGCTGTCTTCACAGCTTACGAACCTGAGGAGTAAGAGACCTGGCGGGGGAGAAATCCCTCGCCACCTCTGATGTGTCAGGCATCCTCAACGCACCCGCACTTAACCCGCTTCGGCGGGTTTTGTTTTTTCCTGGCATTCTGGTTTACAATTCGCACGTCAGCCTGAACACCTGACACCTGCTGCGCCAGCAGAGAAAACAGATGGCGCACAAAACCAAATTTCACAATTCTGATACCGACCTTGCCATCCGGCATGAGCGGCGTTCACACGCATTTAAAACCGACTGGTACCAACACCCACCATGTACTGAAGAACAGGCCGAATGGCTGATTCATTCTTACCGCAGGCGCGGGTTCGAGGTTAAGAAAGCTCTCAGTCTCGACTATCGGCACTGGATAATCTCTGTCAGGCTGCCTTATTCCGAACGCCCACCACGTCCGTCCCGCACTTTCCAGCAACGGATCTGGAGGTAACGTGCGGGTATTACTTAGACCTGTTCTGGTGCCTGAGCTTAGGCTGGTGGTCCTTAAGCCGGGCCGTGAATCCATACAGATATTTCATAATCCTCGAGTGCTGGTGGAGCCGGAACCGAAAAGCATGTGCGGCCTGCCATCCGGAGTCGTCCCTGCCGTTCGCCAGCCGCTGGCGGAGGATAAATCATTACTGCCATTTTTCAGCAATGAGCGTGTGATTCGTGCTGCTGGCGGCGCTGGTGCACTGTCTGACTGGCTGTTGCGCCATATTAAATCCTGCCAGTGGCCACACGGTGATTATCACCACAGTGAAACCGTCATTCACCGTTATGGTACCGGCGCAATGGTGTTGTGCTGGCACTGCGACAACCAGTTGTGTGACCAGACCTCAGAATCACTTGAGCAACTTGCTCACCAAAACTTGTCAGCATGGATGATTGACGTCATCCGTCACGCAATCAGCGGTACGCAGGAGAGGGAGTTATCGCTGGCCGAATTATCCTGGTGGGCGGTCTGCAATCAGGTGGCTGATGCGCTTCCGGAGTCTGTATTGTGTCGTTCACTGGGATTACCGGTGGAAAAAATCCGCTCCGTATACCGTGAGAGTGACATCGTACCGGGAGAACAGACTGCCACCAGCATACTGAAGCAGCGCACAAAAAATATTGCGCTGCCACTTCACGTCCACCAGCAACAGCCCCCACTCCAGGAAAAGACGTTAGTAAGCATCGCCGTTGATCCGGAGTCTCCGGCTCAGTATCTCCAGCGCCAGAAACCACAACGGGAAGAGATGCCTGTATACACGCGCTGGGTAAAAACGCAGAAATGCATGACGTGCGGTAATCAGGCAGATGATCCGCATCACATCATTGGTCATGGCCTGGGAGGTATGGGAACAAAGGCTGATGATTTGTTTGTTATTCCGCTGTGCCGTAAATGTCATAACGAACTGCACGCCGGGGTAAAAGATTTTGAAGAAAAACACGGCAGCCAGCTGTTGTTGCTGATTCGTTTTTTAATGCACGCGAGAAATTCGGGTGTCCTGAAGTGGAAAGCATGAATGACTGAACGCATAGAATTTGTTTTGCCTTACCCGCCGACGGTGAATACCTACTGGCGACGTCATGGCAATACGTATTTCATCTCGGAGGCCGGAAAGCGTTATCGCCGTGATGTGGCGCTAATTGTTCGCCAGCAGCGGCTGAAATTAAACCTGTCCGGAAGGCTGGCGATAAAGGTGATTGCAGAGCCACCGGATAAGCGTCGTCGCGACCTGGACAATATCCTGAAAGCACCGCTGGATGCGCTGACGCATGCGGGAGTGTTAATGGACGATGAGCAGTTTGATGAAATCAATATCGTTCGTGGTCAGCCAGTATCTGGTGGACGTCTGGGGGTGAAGATTTACCCCATAATGCATTAAGAGCAGGTCAAAAAATGAAACTGGAAGATTTACCGAAATACTACTCCCCAAAATCCCCTGGCCTGACCGATGCATCGGCCTCAACGTCAAAAGATGCGCTGAGTATCACTGATGTGATGGCCGCGCAGGGCATGACACAGAATCGGGCTGAGATGGGTTTTTCTGCGTTCCTGGGGAAAATGGGCATCAGTATGAATGACAGGGCGCGGGCAACAGAATTACTGGCAGATTATGCACTCAGTCGGTGCGATCGTGTGGCGGCGTTGAGAAAACTTCCGGCAGAAATAAAACCGGTAGTGATGCGCATTATGGCTTCGTACGCTTTTGAGGATTATGCCCGCAGCGCAGCGAGTAAAAAGCAGTGCCCTTGTTGCTATGGGGAAAAATTTATTGAAAGCGTAGTTTTTACAAACAAGGTCCAGTATCCGGATGGTAAGCCGCCGGTATGGGCAAAGTGTACGAAAGGTGTGTATTCGTCTTACTGGGAAGAATGGAAAAAAGTCAGGGAGGTGGTAAAAGTTGCCTGTCCGGAGTGTGGCGGAAAGGGTGAGGTTTCCACCGCCTGTAAGGATTGCCGTGGGCGTGGTGTCGCCATTCATCGTGAAGAGTCGGTAAAACGTGGTATGCCTGTTATCAGAGACTGCCAGCGTTGTGGTGGTCGTGGCTATGAAAGACTACCATCAACGGAGGCATTTAATGCTATATGCGAGGTGACAAACCAGATAACACGCGCGTCATGGGAAAAAACAGTTAAGAAATTCTATGATGCGCTGGTGACCCGGTTTGATATTGAAGAAGCATGGGCTGAGCGGCAGTTAAAAAAGGTAACTAGGTAACAAGGTTGATTTTTCCGGAATCTGTGGTAAATTCGTCATAACAATGGGCTTTTTATGCCTGACGTTAGAAGAGTTTCTACAACCCGCCGCCGAGCGGGTTTTTTATTGCGGAATTAATTACGGACCGTTATTATTCTGCTCCCGGCCCTTTAGCTCAGTGGTGAGAGCGAGCGACTCATAATCGCCAGGTCGCTGGTTCAAATCCAGCAAGGGCCACCATCACATACCGCCATTAGCTCATCAGGAAAGAGCGCCAGCCTTCGAAGCTGGCTGCGCGGGGTTCAAGTCCCCGATGGCGGTCCATTATCTGCATCATGCGTTGTTAGCTCAGCCGGACAGAGCAATTGCCTTCTAAGCAATCGGTCACTGGTTCGAATCCAGTACAGCGCGCCATATTCATTCTTCCAGATTCCTTTCGGCAGAGCCTTATACTGAAATATACCTGGCTCAGGATATTGTTGAAAATATTATATGTTTGTCAAAAATAAAAGTTCTGTTAAGTGTTGATTGAGTGTTTGTTATACGGTCTAATGGTTTTTTCAGCATTAAATATTTATCATTCATATGGTGTGGGTAGAGTGAATATTGATGAGGCGTCGGGGTGTTTCATCCTTAGGCAGCGTATTGATATAGTCAATGCAGAACGAGCAAAGGCCTTCAGCCGTTTGACAGTTTTGTTCTGTACTCCTGATCGTCTTTCGGGAAGAGACGTTATTATTCTGAATAGTGATGCTATACAGAGGGTTTGCGATGAGTTCATGGTGGCTAATTCAGAATTATTTGCTCTTGTTCAGGAGTACAACAGAATAGCCAGGACCTGTGGTATGGATGAACTTCGGATTACTCATCTGGGGTAGATACATATCTGGATTATCACCGGTTACGGTAAAAAGTGATTGCTTACTGTTTTTGTGAATGGCATTGCAGCAGCCGGATAATGTCAGTGCTGGCTGACGGTGTGCTGGTGGCGGGTGTGGTGGTTGCTGCTTTCCCGTTGCTGAAAAAGAAAACGCCAGACTGTTAGCCGGGTATCAGTTAGCGGGAGAAATTTTTAAATACTTCACAATTCAGGCGGTTGACTGTTGTCTGGTTTGCGGGGAGTTTGTTAAAAGAAACTGGCATGGTGAATCCCCCTGTGCGGAGGGGCAATCAGCGAGTAGGTATATGGGATAATCGCGGATTCAGGTGCTGGTACTGAATTCACCGGGAGGCACCCGGCACCATGCAATGGCACATAGCGCCACTCTCCAGCCCCTCTCCGGAGGGGCTGTTTATATTGATTTTGTCAGATGTGAGTAAACTCCTTATGGACTTTGTTGTTTTAGCCCATAAGGACATATTTGCAGAGTGCAACGGTTATTAAAGCATTCATTCAATACGTTATCTGTATTTGTAGGGCATTCCTGGCTGTTTTTGATTAAATTCCAGAATGTTTTATTGAATGGTACTACGTTGTAAATGGTTACAGGCAGCACTTTGTTATTGAGCATGATGCCTGTGTGAGTCAGTGTAAATATACTTTCAGGAGGTAAGAAAGCATCCGATTGATACCAGATTATTAATTTTATTTTACTCCATATGACTGAAAAAGATATTCCGCATGATGGCTGGATAACTGTATCAATCACAATCCACTTCATTTAGTTTCCTTGTTTATGCCTTGCTGGTGATGTTCTGAAAAGTATAAATGATATTTTTGATTGTAAACCATAGAGCAGAATTATTTTTCTGATGTTGTTTATTGTTTATTTAAATGCAGGGTGGTTTATATCTCGTCTTGTAGTTTATCCATGCATATCTGCTTGATGATGAGGTTTTTAATTAAGGTATGGTTTTGTGTTTTTTCTGTATTACATGTCAGGTATTTTAAAGAATCATTTTTCAGATGGTGGAAAGAACCATGGCATTTAAACACTATGATGTTGTCAGGGCGGCGTCGCCGTCAGATCTTGCGGAAAAGCTGACACATAAACTGAAAGAGGGCTGGCAGCCGTTTGGTAGTCCGGTGGCCATAACCCCTTATACCCTGATGCAGGCGATTGCAGCAGAAGGTGATGTGGTGGTCAGTGGTGCAACTGAGCCGGAGTGATACTACGTCATCGTACTGGCCCGGCATTCCAGGCCATAAAAGACGGTCTGGCAGTGGGACTAAATGCACTGACGCTGACGGATATTACCAAAAATGCAACGTATGGCGTTGAGATGGAAAGTCTGGTGCTGGAGATAAATGCACCGGCATCATCATAAAAAGTGAGCCAGTCAAATGGAAGGTATCGTTAAACTCACCGGTAGTGTCAGTGGGTCGTCTGAGACGCCTGCATGAGTTATCAGAGCCATCAGTACTTAACTGGTGGCTTTTTTATTGTTGTCAGCTTCCGGATAACGGGAGACGGGGTATGTACCAGATGGAAAAAATCACAACAGGTGTGTCATACACCACGTCAGCGGTGGGAACGGGCTACTGGTTCCTGCAGTTGCTGGACAGGGTTTCCCCGTCTCAGTGGGCGGCAATAGGCGTGCTGGGGAGTCTGCTGTTTGGGCTGCTGACATATCTGACTAACCTGTATTTCAAAATCAAAGAGGACCGGCGTAAGGCGGCGCGGGGAGAGTAAAGTGATGAATAAAAAATATGAACTGGTTGTTAAGGGGATAAATAATTACGGGGATAAGGTTACTGTTACTGTGAAGCCGGAAGGTGACGGGCAAGCGTCGCTGTTGTTGCCAGATGTGGCGATTAGTCTTGACCGTACTGAAGGTGCCACGCTGGAGTTTTACGAAGCTGAGGCGAAAAAGCAGGCGAAGCAGTTTTTCATGGATGTTGCTGCCGGGTTATGTGAAGGGGATGGTCCGTTGCCGGAAAAGCGCCCCGTAATTTTAGAGGCGCAGGATGTGTTGATAACCTACAAAGGAAAGCTACCGGGAAGAATTACTTGTTCTCTGAAGATGCCGCCGTCAACACTGCGGTCAGAAAAAGATGATGTTGAATCACGTATTGAAAAACTGGAGAGCTACGTCGTTGAGCTGAATAAGAAATGGTCGATATTGGTGCCTTCTGGCGATGAAAAGCAGTTTGCTGCGTTTGACGATTATTGTCGGAAAGTGATGAGCAGAAATCTCGCAGAGTGTTTCAGTATTCATAATGATAATTTCAGTGACCCGGAATGGGAGTGTAACCGGCCATCCTTTGTTGTATCCGGTGATGCTGGGAAAATAACCATCTCAGAAAATGGGAAAGTAACACCTCCATCGCACCAGCACAGTGAGGAGCTCATTGAATTTGCCATTGATTACCTGAAGAACAATAAAAAGCAGGGGCTGATGAAGCGCGTTGGCCGTTGCATGGGATATCTGCAGGTAGCTGCTGAGATTGAAGCGCTGGCCAGTGGTGCTGATAAGGATGCAATTGTGCGGGAGGCTCTTCTTCGTGATTTTAATACTCCACCCTTTAAAAAAGTGCCGGCTTACTGGCTTCATCCGGGGCTGACTTATCTTAAAGTGCGTATTTAGTGGGCCAGGGACAGCGGCTGAATATTTAATATATCCATGAACACCAAAATCAAATACGGCCTGTCGGCTGCCGTTCTGGCGCTGATTGCCGCTGGTGCGCCTGCGCCTGACATTCTCGACCAGTTTCTGGATGAAAAGGAAGGCAAGCACACCACAGCATACCGTGATGGTGCAGGTATCTGGACCATCTGCCGTGGTGCCATCATGGTGGATGGCAAACCTGTCGTTCCGGGCATGAAGTTGTCGAAGGAAAAATGCGACCAGGTTAACGCCATTGAGCGTGATAAAGCGCTGGCGTGGGTGGAGAAAAACATCAGAGTGCCGCTGACCGAACCCCAGAAAGCGGGGATCGCGTCATTCTGTCCGTACAACATTGGTCCCGGTAAGTGTTTCCCGTCGACGTTTTACAGACGAATTAATGCTGGTGATCGAAAAGGTGCCTGCGAAGCGATTCGCTGGTGGATTAAGGACGGTGGCAGAGACTGCCGTATTCGTTCAAACAACTGTTACGGTCAGGTATCCCGTCGTGACCAGGAGAGCGCGCTGGCGTGCTGGGGTATCGACAGATAAGCAGAATATTTTGCTGAAAAATGAGGAATGGCCACGCGGGCGGATAACACGAAATCCTGCGAACTGGCGAAACGTAAGTGAATAAAAGTAAAAACCCCGTTTGTTGGCACCAAGCGAGGTTTTGTGTTTCTGACCTTGAGTAAGGCAAGGGAGAACATGGCGAAGTGTAAACGAATTCTGTTGAGGTTGACTATGAAAAATGGCCTTGAACTGAAAGCGCCTGTAACTGATGACATCAGCAGAGCACTGGCTTTTGCCATTAAGTGGGTGGCGGTCGGTGTTGCTGTGTCCCCGATGCTGTATGGGCTGGCAAAACTGGTCATTGCGTTGAAATCGTGAAGGGAGGATTAAGCATGTCAGACAAACTCATAACGCTGGCGAAGATCCTCTGTGTAATTGTCGGCATTTCATTTTCACTAATGCTGGTTGCTCTTTTTCTTTCCATGGCCTGGATGATGTTGTCTTCGTCGGGGTTGCTGGGGTGAACATAAACCGAATGCTTTCCGCGTTTATCGTTATTCTGCTGGTGGCCTGTGGTGCGCTGTGGATGGCAACAGACCATTACCGTGATAACGCGATTACCTACAAAGCGCAGCGCGATAACAAAGCCAGTGAACTGAAGCTGGCGAACGCAACCATTACTGATATGCAGGTGCGCCAGCGCGATGTTGCTGCGCTCGATGCAAAATACTCGAGGGAATTAGCCGATGCGAGAGCTGAAAATGAAACTCTTCGCGCTGACGTTGCCGCTGGTCGTAAGCGCCTGCGGATCAACGCCACCTGTCCAGGCTCCGTGCGTGAAGCCCCCACCACCTCCGGCGTGGATAATGCAACCGGCCCCCAACTGGCAGACACCGTTACACGGGATTATTTCACCCTCAGAGAGCGGCTGATGACGATGCACAAGCAACTGGAAGGGGCACAGGACTATATCCGCACTCAGTGCCTGAAATAAGTTTTGTTGATGCGCCGTATCGTCGCTATATTCCCTCATTAACAGAGACCGCAGCCCGACAGGGAGACTCCTCTGCGCGAGTGTGCGGGGATAATTAAAAACGATGCACACCGGGTTTTTTACCGCGTTAATGATTCGCGGGTTTATCCCGGTGCGATGGTGGAAGAAACAGGAAGCTGTATTACAGAAAGTGCTACTACTGTATCCCGATGCGATGTATGTAATGTGAGTCAGATAATGGCACAGGATGTGGTGATGTGGCAGTCTGGAACACAGGATATATTGTCAGAATAAGACCCGTAGGAATAAAAATGAAAAGACGCCTTTTACTACTTTTTCTGTTATCTGTCCTGGCAGTGGGATGCTCGCAGCAAAAAGCTGATGAGCCCCGGCAATTAGTGACGGTGTATCCACGATATCCGGAATATGCTGCAGCAAATTATATCAAGGGGCTGGTTGAGGTTAAGTTCGATATTGGTGCTGATGGGACTGTGACACGGATCGTTTTTCTCCGCTCAGAGCCTCATAATTTGTTTCGTGATGAAGTGGTGAAGGCCATGGCGAAATGGCGATTTGAAAAGAATCGCCCCTGTCAGGGAGTGAAGAGACAATTTATCTTTACGCCGTCACGTCCTTGATGCTTCCAGGTAGAGAGGGGCTGGACGCAGGAGAAAAATGAAAGAGCCAGCGGTTATATTTTTGTCATGGCTGACGAGGAATGATGGAAGAAGGCGTTGTATGCCACACAACGCCTCACTGTTCATTTCTTCTTTTTCTCTGGTGGAACCCGATGAATAAGAGTTGCACTGGTTTCCGATGAGATGGCGATATACTCGGGCAAAGTATGCTGGCAGTTTTCCAACTGGTCAAAAATACCTGCTCTCGTCTGTTGCAATGCCTGCAGCATGCGGCGGCAATGCGCCTTGCTTTTACTAACCATCTTTCCTTCCTCTATCAGTCGCTGCGTGAACTCATCATGTAATACCAGGTAAATGCGGATGTTATCGGTTTTGGCTACGCAGCATAGTACAAAACGGACAGGTGCATCCCGGGACGGGGGAGGCGTCACATGTCCCTGTGATGGTTGTTCCGGGTAATGCACTGTGTGGGGCATAAAAATGTCCGATAATTTTACTTTCTACCGCAGTTAGTTGATTCGTTGGTCCTGGTAGCACATTGGGCGAGGATTTAAATGCCAGGCAACTGAAGGATGATGTTGCAAGGGAGATAGCGAGAATATTTCTGATTTTCATTTGATGATGCCTCTGTGTGAAATGACGGTAAACGACGCACTTGTGCCGGCACATAATAGCAAGCACCATAATAGATCAGATTCGATTCTTGCTGTAAGTGATAATTATTCTCGTTTTCGGGTCCTTTCCGTCGATCCAACAGGTTACGGGGCGGCGACCTCGCGGGTTTTCGCTATTTATGAAAATTTTCCGGGAACCATGTCCGGTTTCTCTTCAAGTTAACTATATGAAAAATAAAAAAAGAGGTCTTCTGTGAACCGGACATGCACAAAAAATAGACATGTAAGCCGGACATGACCGGTTTTGTTGTGATTGTGAAGTGAGAGTTTTTGCGAGGTGAGGAGTGGCTACGCAGACTGAAGTTGCCAGGCATTTAAGTCTGACCGATCGCCAGCTTCGCAGATTGCAGAAATTGCCGGGTGCCCCGATATCGAATAAGCGAGGGCAACTGGATCTGGATGCCTGGCGCGATTTTTACATATCGTATCTGAGAAGAAGTAAAAACGATGTGCCTGATGGCGATAGCGAAGACGACTATGAGGAGAAATTGCTTATTGCCAGATGGGAACTGACAGCAGAACAGGCTGTTACACAGCAGTTAAAAAATGAGGTGTCAAAAGGAAAACTTATTGATACCGGGTTCTGTATTTTTGCTCTCAGCAAGCTGGCAATGGCGTTATCCAGTACGCTTGATTCCATCCCTTTATCCATGCAGCGACAGTTTCCTGATTTAACACCGCGCCATCTTGACCATCTGAAAACCCTTATTGCGAAGGGGGCAAATCAGTGTGCGCGGGCGGGGGATAAATTACCGGATTTACTCGATGAATATATCAGAGCAACAACTGAATAATATGATGAGTGCTGTCACAACAGCATTACAGCCCCTGATAAGGGCATTGCCGGTGACGCCAGTTGAATGGGCTGATCAAAATTATTATCTGCCTAAAGAATCTTCATATGGTGAGGGAGAATGGAAAACGCTGCCGTTCCAGATCGCCATCATGAACAGCATGGGGAATGATCAGATCCGGACTGTTAATCTGATTAAATCTGCCCGTGTTGGCTATACAAAGATGTTGCTGGGGGTGGTCGGGTATTTTATTGAGCATAAATCCCGAAACAGTCTGCTTTTTCAGCCCACGGATTCTGCCGCTGAAGATTTTATGAAGTCTCACGTGGAGGCGACGATTCGGGATGTGCCATGTCTGAAAGACCTTTTTCCATGGCTGGGGCGTAAACATCGTGACAATACCCTCACGCTGAAACGCTTTTCATCGGGTGTGGGTTTCTGGTGCCTGGGCGGCGCTGCCGCCAAAAACTACCGTGAAAAATCCGTGGACGTGGTCTGCTATGACGAACTTTCCTCGTTCGAACCGGATGTCGAAAAAGAGGGTTCGCCAACCCTGCTTGGGGATAAACGTATTGAGGGCTCTGTATGGCCCAAATCCATTCGCGGCTCGACGCCTAAAATCAAAGGCACCTGCCAGATCGAAAAAGCGGCCAACGAGTCGGCGCATTTCATGCGTTTTTATGTGCCCTGCCCACACTGTGGGGAGGAGCAGTATCTGAAATTTGGCGATGATGCCTCGCCTTTCGGTCTTAAGTGGGAGAAGAATAAGCCAGAAAGTGTTTTCTACCTTTGTGAGCATCATGGCTGTGTGATCCATCAGTCTGAGCTTGACCAGAGTAACGGGCGGTGGATCTGTGAAAACACGGGGATGTGGACCCGTGACGGTCTGACGTTTTTCAGCGCCGCGGATAATGAAATTCCGCCGCCGCGCTCCATCACGTTCCATATCTGGACAGCGTACAGTCCGTTCACCACCTGGGTACAGATTGTCTATGACTGGCTGGATGCACTGAAAGATCCCAACGGCCTGAAAACCTTTGTGAACACCACGCTGGGCGAGACCTGGGAAGAGGCCGTGGGCGAAAAACTCGATCACCAGGTGCTGATGGATAAGGTTGTGCGTTACACGGCGGCGGTGCCTGCCCGGGTGGTTTATCTGACGGCGGGCATTGACTCGCAGCGAAACCGTTTTGAGATGTATGTCTGGGGATGGGCACCGGGAGAGGAAGCTTTTCTGGTGGATAAAATCATCATTATGGGGCGTCCTGATGAGGAAGAGACGCTGTTACGTGTGGATGCGGCGATCAACAAAAAATACCGCCATGCGGATGGCACCGAAATGACCATTTCCCGTGTCTGCTGGGACACCGGGGGGATCGATGGTGAAATCGTCTACCAGAGGTCAAAAAAACACGGTGTTTTCCGGGTGCTGCCGGTAAAAGGCGCATCTGTCTATGGCAAGCCGGTGATCACCATGCCGAAAACCCGCAATCAGCGGGGCGTTTATCTGTGTGAAGTGGGGACGGACACCGCAAAAGAAATTCTCTATGCCCGTATGAAAGCCGAGCCCACGCCTGCGGATGAAGCCACGTCGTATGCCATCCGTTTTCCTGATGATCCGGATATTTTTTCGCAGACAGAGGCGCAGCAACTGGTCGCGGAAGAGCTTGTGGAGAAGTGGGAAAAAGGAAAGATGCGTCTGCTGTGGGATAACAAAAAGCGGCGTAACGAAGCGCTGGACTGCCTGGTGTATGCCTACGCGGCATTACGTGTGTCCGTGCAACGCTGGCAGCTTGATCTGGCTGTACTGGCAAAATCCCGGGAAGAAGAGACGACCCGGCCAACCCTTAAAGAACTGGCAGCGAAGCTGTCCGGAGGAGTGAATGGTTACAGTCGCTGAACTGCAGGCGCTGCGTCAGGCGCGCCTTGATTTATTAACCGGTAAACGGGTGGTGTCTGTCCAGAAAGATGGTCGCAGAATTGAATATACGGCGGCTTCTCTGGATGAGCTTAACCGGGCGATCAATGATGCGGAGTCGGTACTGGGGACAACCCGGTGTCGCCGTCGTCCGCTGGGAGTGAGGTTATGAAACGAACGCCTGTCCTGATTGATGTGAACGGCGTTCCGCTTCGTGAGAGTCTCAGCTACAACGGGGGCGGTGCAGGATTTGGCGGGCAAATGGCTGAGTGGTTGCCACCGGCGCAGAGTGCCGATGCGGCCCTGCTGCCCGCGTTGCGTCTGGGGAATGCCCGGGCAGATGATCTGGTGCGCAATAACGGAATAGCGGCTAATGCGGTGGCTCTGCATAAGGATCACATTGTCGGGCATATGTTTCTGATCAGCTACCGTCCGAACTGGCGCTGGCTGGGGATGCGGGAGACCGCAGCAAAAAGCTTTGTCGATGAGGTGGAGGCGGCCTGGTCGGAATACGCCGAAGGGATGTTTGGCGAGATCGACGTGGAAGGAAAACGCACGTTCACGGAATTTATCCGTGAAGGTGTGGGCGTTCATGCGTTTAACGGCGAAATCTTTGTGCAGCCGGTCTGGGATACGGAAACCACGCAGTTATTCCGTACGCGTTTTAAAGCCGTGAGTCCGAAACGGGTGGACACGCCAGGACATGGTATCGGGAACCGTTTTCTGCGGGCCGGGGTGGAGGTCGATCGATATGGTCGTGCCGTTGCGTACCATATCTGTGAGGATGATTTTCCGTTCTCCGGGAGTGGACGATGGGAACGGATCCCGCGTGAACTTCCCACCGGGCGTCCGGCCATGCTGCATATTTTCGAGCCGGTGGAGGACGGGCAGACCCGTGGAGCCAATCAGTTTTACAGCGTTATGGAACGGCTGAAGATGCTCGATTCCCTGCAGGCAACACAGCTTCAGTCGGCCATAGTGAAGGCGATGTATGCAGCGACGATTGAAAGTGAACTTGATACCGAAAAGGCCTTTGAATATATCGCCGGCGCGCCACAGGAGCAGAAGGATAATCCGCTTATTAATATTCTGGAGAAGTTTTCCAGCTGGTATGACACGAATAACGTGACACTGGGCGGTGTCAAAATTCCGCACCTTTTCCCTGGTGATGATCTGAAACTACAGACAGCGCAGGATTCAGACAATGGATTTTCTGCGCTTGAACAGGCGCTGCTGCGGTATATCGCCGCCGGTCTTGGCGTTTCCTACGAACAGTTGTCCCGTGATTACTCGAAGGTCAGTTACTCAAGTGCCCGCGCCTCCGCCAATGAGTCGTGGCGCTATTTTATGGGGCGGCGAAAATTTATTGCGTCCCGGCTGGCCACGCAGATGTTTTCCTGCTGGCTGGAAGAGGCACTTCTTCGGGGGATTATTCGTCCGCCACGGGCACGTTTTGATTTTTATCAGGCGCGATCAGCCTGGTCACGGGCTGAGTGGATTGGAGCCGGAAGAATGGCCATTGACGGGCTCAAGGAGGTTCAGGAATCAGTGATGCGCATTGAGGCCGGACTGAGCACGTATGAGAAAGAGCTGGCGCTGATGGGCGAGGATTATCAGGACATTTTCCGCCAGCAGGTCAGGGAATCTGCTGAGCGGCAAAAAGCCGGACTCTCACGTCCGGTGTGGATAGCGCAGGCGTATCAGCAGCAGATAGCGGAGAGTCGCAGGCCGGAAGAGGAGACAACACCACGTGAGACGTAATCTTTCACACATTATTGCCGCAGCATTCAATGAACCGCTGCTTCTGGAGCCCGCCTATGCGCGGGTTTTCTTTTGCGCGCTCGGGCGCGAGATGGGGGCAGCAAGTCTTTCGGTACCACAACAGCAGGTACAGCTTGATGCTCCCGGAATGCTGGCTGAAACGGACGAGTACATGGCCGGAGGTAAACGACCGGCCCGTGTTTACCGGGTGGTGAACGGTATTGCTGTACTGCCGGTGACCGGCACGCTGGTGCACCGGCTGGGCGGTATGCGGCCATTTTCCGGAATGACAGGCTATGACGGCATTGTCGCCTGTCTTCAGCAGGCAATGGCGGATAGCCAGGTGCGGGGCGTACTGCTGGACATTGACAGTCCGGGCGGGCAGGCCGCCGGCGCGTTTGACTGCGCTGACATGATTTACCGCCTCCGTCAGCAGAAGCCGGTCTGGGCACTGTGCAATGACACTGCCTGTTCTGCAGCCATGCTGCTGGCGTCGGCCTGCTCCCGACGGCTGGTTACCCAGACATCCCGTATCGGCTCCATTGGCGTGATGATGAGCCATGTCAGCTATGCCGGTCATCTGGCGCAGGCCGGTGTGGATATCACGCTGATTTATGCCGGGGCGCACAAGGTGGATGGCAATCAGTTTGAAGCGTTGCCGGCAGAGGTTCGCCAGGACATGCAGCAGCGGATTGATGCGGCGCGCCGGATGTTTGCCGAAAAAGTGGCGATGTTTACCGGTCTGTCTGTTGATGCAGTCACAGGAACAGAGGCCGCTGTTTTTGAAGGTCAGTCCGGCATTGAGGCCGGGCTGGCGGATGAATTAATCAATGCGTCGGATGCCATCAGTGTGATGGCCACGGCGCTGAACAGTAATGTCAGAGGAGGCACTATGCCGCAATTAACTGCAACGGAAGCCGCCGTGCAGGAGAACCAGCGAGTGATGGGGATCCTGACATGCCAGGAAGCGAAAGGACGTGAACAGCTTGCCACGATGCTGGCAGGGCAACAGGGCATGAGCGTTGAACAGGCCCGGGCGATTCTGGCCGCGGCGGCACCGCAGCAGCCGGTGGCATCCGCGCAGAGTGAAGCCGATCGCATTATGGCGTGTGAAGAAGCGAACGGTCGTGAACAACTGGCGGCAACGCTGGCGGCGATGCCGGAGATGACGGTGGAAAAAGCCCGCCCGATCCTGGCTGCTTCACCGCAGGCGGATGCCGGACCATCACTCCGTGATCAGATCATGGCACTGGATGAGGCAAAAGGGGCTGAGGTGCAGGCTGAACAGCTGGCTGCCTGCCCGGGAATGACTGTGGAGTGCGCCCGGGCTGTGCTGGCTGCGGGATCAGGTAAGGCAGAACCGGTCTCTGCATCCACAACCGCCATGTTTGAACATTTCATGGCGAACCATTCACCGGCAGCGGTACAGGGTGGCGTGCCACAGACGTCAGCAGACGGTGATGCGGACGTGAAAATGCTCATGGCCATGCCATGAAGTCAGTGCTGACCATCAATATGAGGTTTTAACAAAATGGTGACGAAAACCATCACTGAACAGCGTGCGGAAGTACGTATTTTTGCCGGTAATGATCCGGCTCATACCGCCACAGGCAGCAGCGGGATTTCTTCTGCAACACCGGCTCTGACGCCCCTGATGCTGGATGAAGCCACCGGGAAACTGGTGGTCTGGGACGGACAGAAAGCCGGTAGTGCGGTTGGCATACTGGTACTGCCGCTTGAAGGCACAGAGGAGGTGCTGACCTATTACAAGTCGGGAACCTTTGCGACGGAGGCAATCCACTGGCCTGAAAGTGTGGATGAACACAAAAAGGCAAATGCCTTTGCCGGCACAGCCCTGAGTCACGCGGCTCTGCCGTAACACGTTATCAGGCCACCATGGTGGCCTGACTGATTTCTGAATGAAAGGAACTGATTTATGGGATTGTTTACGACCCGCCAGTTACTCGGTTATACCGAACAAAAAGTTAAATTCCGTGCGCTATTTCTGGAGCTGTTTTTCCGCCGTACGGTGAATTTCCACACCGAAGAGGTGATGCTGGACAAAATTACCGGAAAAACGCCGGTGGCGGCCTATGTCTCCCCGATCGTTGAAGGAAAAGTGCTGCGCCATCGTGGTGGTGAAACCCGCGTGTTGCGTCCGGGCTACGTCAAGCCGAAACACGAATTTAATTACCAGCAGGCGGTTGAGCGCCTTCCTGGTGAAGATCCATCTCAACTGAATGATCCGGCTTACCGCCGTCTGCGTATCATTACCGATAACCTCAAACAGGAAGAGCACGCCATTGTCCAGGTGGAAGAAATGCAGGCGGTAAATGCTGTGTTGTATGGCAAATACACCATGGAAGGAGACCAGTTCGAGAAAATTGAGGTCGATTTTGGCAGGTCGACGAAGAATAACATCACTCAGGGTAGTGGTAAGGAGTGGTCAAAACAGGATCGTGACACGTTCGATCCTACACATGATATTGACCTCTACTGCGACCAGGCCAGCGGTCTTGTGAATATTGCCATTATGGACGGTACCGGCTGGCGTCTTCTGAATGGTTTTAAGCTGTTCCGCGAAAAACTGGATACCCGTCGCGGTTCAAATTCTCAACTCGAAACGGCAGTGAAAGATCTGGGCGCAGTGGTGTCCTTCAAGGGGTATTACGGCGATCTGGCCATTGTGGTGGCGAAAATGTCTTATATAGCAGAAGACGGTATCGAAAAACGTTATCTTCCAGATGGCATGCTGGTTCTGGGGAATACTGCTGCAGATGGGATCCGTTGTTACGGTGCCATTCAGGATGCTCAGGCGTTGTCCGAAGGTGTGGTGGCCTCTTCCCGTTATCCGAAACACTGGCTGACGGTAGGGGATCCCGCCCGTGAATTTACCATGACGCAGTCCGCGCCGCTGATGGTGTTGCCGGACCCGGATGAGTTTGTGGTGGTACAGGTGAAATAATCCGTGAGCGGGGGCGAAATGCCCCCGTGTCTTTTTTCACAGGGGGCTGATATGGCAACGAAAGAGCAAAATCTGAAACGGCTTGATGAACTGGCCCTGATTCTGGGGCGTGAGCCGGATATATCCGGGAGTGCCGCAGAGATAGCGCAGCGGGTGGCAGAATGGGAAGAGGAAATGCAGTCATCCGGCGATGATGTACAGGTTATGAATATGGATATCCGGGAGCGGGAAACCGCGGCTCATGATGTTCGTGAGGAAACATCCGGCGCGTTAACGCGCATCAGAGTTCTGACCTGCCTCCATCTCTGTGGCGTTGATGGTGAAACGGGGGAATCCGTTGAGCTTGCGGATGTTGGTCGGGTGATTCTGATTATGTCCTCAGATGCAAAAACACACGTTGATGGTGGAATGGCTGTTTATGCGTGATTTTCAGAATGCCTTTGATGCCGCCCTTGCCGGGGTGGACAGTACGATTGTTGAAGTGATGGGGATCCGTGCGCAGTTCACCTCCGGAGCACAACGTGGCGGCGAAGTTCAGGGGGTTTTTGACGATCCGGAGTCGCTGGGTTTTGCCGGTGGCGGGGTCCGTATTGAAGGAAGCAGCCCGTCATTATTTGTGCGGACGGATACGGTGCGTGCCGTGCGGCGTGGTGACACGCTGACCATTAACGGCGAGATGTTCTGGGTGGATCGTGTTTCTCCGGATGACGGGGGAAGCTGTTATCTCTGGCTCAACCGTGGGCAACCACCCGCTGTTAACCGGCGACGATAAACGCAGGGTGAAATTATGGCGATAAAAGGGCTTGATCAGGCGATTGATAATCTGAGCCGGGTTCGTAAAAACGCCATTCCGGCGGCTTCAGCAATGACGATTAACCGCGTGGCCACAACGGCGATTAATCAGTCTTCATCACAGGTTGCCCGGGAGACAAAGGTACGCCGGAAACTGGTTAAGGAACGGTCCAGACTGAAACGGGCGACGGTCAGAAATCCGAACGCAAAAATTATCGTTAACCGCGGTGATCTTCCAGTGATTAAGCTGGGGATCAGGATGCTGGGCCGTCGTCCGAACAGCATACTTAAAGCCGGTCAGCATCGGTATCAGCGGGCATTCATTCAGCGATTAAAAAACGGTCGCTGGCATGTCATGCAGCGTGTGGCCGGGAAAAACCGTTACCCTATTGATGTGGTGAAAATCCCGATGGCGGCCCCACTGAAACAGGCGTTTGATGAGAATGTTGACCGTATCCGGTGTGAACGCCTGCCCGGAGAACTGGCATCCGCGCTGAAACAACAACTGAGGATTGCGATAAAACGATGAAACACACTGATATCCGTGCTGCAGTGCTGGATGCACTCGAGCAGCATGAACACGGGGCGACGCTGTTTGATGGTCGCCCCGTTGTTTTTGACGAAGAGGATTTTCCTGCGATCGCGGTTTATCTGACGGATGCAGAGTATACCGGTGAAGAGCTGGATGCAGATACCTGGCGGGCCACGCTGCATATTGAGGTGTTTTTACCGGCACAGGTACCGGATTCAGAGCTTGATCAGTGGATGGAAAGCCGGATTTATCCGGCGATGACTGCGATCCCGGCACTGGCTGGACTGATTACCACGATGGTTACGCAGGGCTATGAGTATCGTCGTGATGACGATATGGCGTTATGGAGCTCTGCGGATCTGACTTATTCCATTACATACGAGATGTGAGGACGATATGGCAACACCAAATCCCCTTGAGCCGGTAAAAGGTGCCGGTACCACTCTGTGGGTTTACAACGGCAAGGGTGATGCTTATGCAAACCCGTTGTCAGACGCTGACTGGCAGCGACTGGCTAAGGTGAAGGATCTGACGCCGGGCGAGATGACGGCAGAATCCTACGATGATAACTACCTGGATGATGAAGACGCAGACTGGACCGCGACCGGGCAGGGGCAGAAATCTGCAGGTGATACCAGTTTTACGCTGGCCTGGAAACCGGGAGAGGAAGGTCAGAAAGGGCTTATAGGCTGGTTTGAAAGCGGCGATGTCCGGGCCTATAAAATCCGTTTTCCGAATGGCACGGTGGATGTGTTTCGTGGCTGGGTCAGCAGTATCGGTAAGGCCGTGACGGCGAAAGAAGTGATCACCCGCACGGTGAAAGTCACTAACGTGGGTAAACCTTCTGTAGCGGAAGAACGCAGCAAAATTACGCCGGTCAGTGCGATTAAGGTGACGCCGACATCCGGTACGGTGGCAAAAGGGAAAACAACCACCCTGACCGTTACTGTGGAACCGGAAAATGCAACGGATAAGACATTCAGGGCGATTTCCGCCGATCCATCAAAAGCCACCATTAGCGTGAAAGATATGACGATTACTGTGACGGGGGTTAAGGATGGAAAAGTCAGCATCCCTGTGATTTCCGGTAATGGTCAGTTTGCTGCGGTGGCTGAAATTACCGTTAATAATGTGCCGGGTAGCTAAAGAGCTGAGAGATAAGCGATGTTCCTGAAAACAGAACAATTTGAATATAACGGTGTATCCGTCACGCTTTCTGAGCTGTCTGCGCTGCAGCGTATTGAGCATCTTGCCCTCCTGAAACGGCGGGCAGAAGAGGCTGAAGCCAGCGGCAACCTGCAGGTGAGTGTGGAAGATCTTGTCAGAACCGGCGCGTTTCTGGTGGCGATGTCCCTGTGGCATAACCATCCACAGAAAACGCAGTCACCGTCAATGAATGAGGCCGTGATGAAGATAGAGCAGGAAGTGCTCACCACCTGGCCTGCTGATGCCATTGCCCGGGCGGAAGACGTGGTGTTGCGTCTGTCCGGGATGATCGAAGCTGTTCGTCCGGATACTGATATTACTGAAGTGGCGAAAAATAACACGCTGACTGATGATGATTTTTCTGCGGGAAAGTCTTCGACGGCGAGCTGAACTTTGCCCTCAGACTGGCGCGTGAGATGGGGAGACCCGACTGGCGCGCCATGCTTGCCGGGATGACATCCACCGAATATGCCGACTGGCACCGTTTTTACCGCACGCATTATTTTCAGGATACCCAGCTGGATATGCATTTTTCCGGGCTGACGTACGCTGTACTCAGCCTGTTTTTTTGCGATCCGGATATGCATCCCTCTGATTTCAGTCTGCTTGTCCCCCGGCATGAGGAAGAGCAGGTGGAGAGGCCGGATGAGGACAAAATGCTGATGCAGAAAGCGGCAGGACTTGCCGGAGGCGTCCGGTTCGGTGGGGACGGAGGGGGCGATATTTTATCGTCTGCGGATGTGGCGGATGTCATGGTGGATGATGCCGCATTAATGATGGCTTCAGCGGGGATTCCGGGAGGTGTGAGATATGTCCCAGCCGGTTGGTGATCTTGTTATTGACCTTAGTCTGGATGCTGTCCGTTTCGATGAGCAGATGAGCCGGGTAAGGCGTCATTTTTCAGGTCTGGATACCGACGCCAGAAAAACCGCCAGTGCTGTTGAACAGGGCCTGAGCCGCCAGGCGCTGGCTGCACAAAAAGCAGGGATTTCCGTCGGGCAGTATAAAGCGGCCATGCGAACCCTGCCCGCACAGTTTACGGATATCGCCACGCAGCTTGCCGGTGGTCAGAATCCCTGGCTGATCCTGCTGCAACAGGGCGGTCAGGTGAAGGACTCCTTCGGCGGGATGATCCCCATGTTCAGGGGGCTTGCCGGTGCGATCACCCTGCCGATGGTCGGGGCCACCTCGCTGGCGGTGGCGACCGGTGCGCTGGCGTATGCCTGGTATCAGGGTAACTCAACCCTGTCCGATTTCAACAAAACGCTGGTCCTTTCCGGTCATCAGTCGGGTCTGACGGCAGATCGTATGCTGGTCCTGTCCAGAGCCGGGCAGGCGGCAGGGCTGACGTTTAACCAGACCAGCGAGTCACTCAGTGCACTGGTTAAGGCGGGGGTAAGCGGTGAGGCTCAGATTGTGTCCATCAGCCAGAGTGTGGCGCGTTTCTCCTCTGCATCCGGCGTGGAGGTGGACAAGGTCGCTGAAGCCTTCGGGAAGCTGACCACAGACCCGACGTCGGGGCTGACGGCGATGGCACGTCAGTTCCATAACGTGACGGCGGAGCAGATTGCGTATGTTGCTCAGTTGCAGCGTTCCGGCGATGAAACCGGGGCATTGCAGGCGGCGAACGAGGCCGCAACGAAAGGGTTTGATGACCAGACCCGCCGCCTGAAAGAGAACATGGGCACGCTGGAGACCTGGGCAGACAGGACAGCGCGGGCATTCAAATCCATGTGGGATGCGGTGCTGGATATTGGTCGTCCTGATACCGCGCAGGAGATGCTGATTAAGGCAGAGGCTGCGTTTAAGAAAGCAGACGACATCTGGAATCTGCGCAAGGATGATTATTTTGTTAACGATGAAGCGCGGGCGCGTTACTGGGATGATCGTGAAAAGGCCCGTCTTGCGCTTGAAGCCGCCCGAAAGAAGGCTGAACAGCAGAGTCAACAGGACAAAAATGCGCAGCAGCAGAGCGATACCGAAGCGTCACGGCTGAAATATACCGAAGAGGCGCAGAAGGCTTACGAACGGCTGCAGACGCCGCTGGAGAAATATACCGCCCGTCAGGAAGAACTGAACAAGGCACTGAAAGACGGGAAAATCCTGCAGGCGGATTACAACACGCTGATGGCGGCGGCGAAAAAGGATTATGAAGCGACGCTGAAAAAGCCGAAACAGTCCGGCGTGAAGGTGTCTGCGGGCGATCGTCAGGAAGACAGTGCTCATGCTGCCCTGCTGACGCTTCAGGCAGAACTCCGGACGCTGGAGAAGCATGCCGGAGCGAATGAGAAAATCAGCCAGCAGCGCCGGGATTTGTGGAAGGCGGAGAGTCAGTTCGCGGTACTGGAGGAGGCGGCGCAACGTCGCCAGCTGTCTGCACAGGAGAAATCCCTGCTGGCGCATAAAGATGAGACGCTGGAGTACAAACGCCAGCTGGCTGCACTTGGCGACAAGGTTACGTATCAGGAGCGCCTGAACGCGCTGGCGCAGCAGGCGGATAAATTCGCACAGCAGCAACGGGCAAAACGGGCCGCCATTGATGCGAAAAGCCGGGGGCTGACTGACCGGCAGGCAGAACGGGAAGCCACGGAACAGCGCCTGAAGGAACAGTATGGCGATAATCCGCTGGCGCTGAATAACGTCATGTCAGAGCAGAAAAAGACCTGGGCGGCTGAAGACCAGCTTCGCGGGAACTGGATGGCAGGCCTGAAGTCCGGCTGGAGTGAGTGGGAAGAGAGCGCCACGGACAGTATGTCGCAGGTAAAAAGTGCTGCCACGCAGACCTTTGATGGTATTGCACAGAATATGGCGGCGATGCTGACCGGCAGTGAACAGAACTGGCGCAGCTTCACCCGATCCGTGCTGTCCATGATGACAGAAATTCTGCTTAAGCAGGCAATGGTGGGGATTGTCGGGAGTATCGGCAGCGCCATTGGCGGGGCTGTTGGTGGCGGCGCATCCGCGTCAGGCGGTACAGCCATTCAGGCCGCTGCGGCGAAATTCCATTTTGCAACTGGAGGATTTACGGGAACCGGCGGCAAATATGAGCCAGCGGGGATTGTTCACCGTGGTGAATTTGTCTTCACGAAGGAGGCAACCAGCCGGATTGGCGTGGGGAATCTCTACCGGCTGATGCGCGGCTATGCCACCGGCGGTTATGTCGGTACACCGGGCAGCATGGCAGACAGCCGGTCGCAGGCGTCCGGGACGTTTGAGCAGAATAACCATGTGGTGATTAACAACAACGGCACGAACGGGCAGATTGGGCCACAGGCGCTGAAGGCTGTGTATGACATGGCCCGCAAGGGTGCCCGTGATGAAATTCAGGCACAGATGCGTGATGGTGGCTTGTTATCCGGAGGTGGACGATGAAAACCTTCCGCTGGAAAGTGAAACCCGGGATGGATGTGACATCGGCTCCTTCCGTCAGGGAGGTGCGCTTTGGTGATGGCTATTCCCAGCGTGCGCCTGCCGGGCTGAATGCCGACCTGAAAACGTACAGCGTGACGCTTTCTGTTCCCCGTTGGGAGGCCACGGCGCTGGAGTCGTTTCTGGCTGAGCACGGGGGCTGGAAGGCCTTTCTGTGGACGCCGCCTTATGGTTACAGGCAGATAAAGGTGACCTGCGCAAAATGGTCGTCGCGGGTCAGTATGTTGCGTGTTGAGTTCAGCGCAGAGTTTGAACAGGTGGTGAACTGATGCAGGATATCCGGCAGGAAACACTGAATGAATGCACCCGTGCGGAGCAGTCGGCCAGCGTGGTGCTCTGGGAAATCGATCTGACAGAGGTCGGTGGCGAGCGTTATTTTTTCTGTAATGAGCAGAACGAAAAAGGTGAGCCGGTCACCTGGCAGGGGCGACAGTATCAGGCGTATCCCATTCAGGGGAGCGGTTTTGAACTGAATGGCAAAGGCACCAGTACGCGCCCCACGCTGACGGTTTCTAACCTGTACGGTATGGTCACCGGGATGGCGGAAGACCTGCAGAGTCTGGTCGGCGGAACGGTGGTCAGGCGTAAGGTTTACGCCCGTTTTCTGGATGCGGTGAATTTCGTCAACGGAAACAGCGATGCCGATCCGGAGCAGGAGGTGATCAGCCGCTGGCGCATTGAGCAGTGCAGCGAACTGAGCGCGGTCAGTGCCTCCTTTGTACTGTCCACGCCGACGGAAACGGATGGCGCTGTTTTTCCGGGACGTATCATGCTGGCCAACACCTGCACCTGGACCTATCGCGGCGATGAGTGCGGTTATCACGGTCCGGCGGTCGCGGATGAATATGACCAGCCAACGTCCGATATCACGAAGGATAAATGCAGCAAATGCCTGAGTGGCTGTAAGTTTCGCAATAACGTCGGCAACTTTGGCGGCTTCCTTTCCATTAACAAACTTTCGCAGTAAATCCCATGACAGAGACAGAATCAGCGATTCTGGCGCACGCCCGGCGATGTGCGCCAGCGGAGTCGTGCGGCTTCGTGGTAAGCACGCCGGAGGGGGAAAGATATTTCCCCTGCGTGAATATCTCCGGTGAGCCGGAGGCGTATTTCCGTATGTCGCCGGAAGACTGGCTGCAGGCAGAAATGCAGGGTGAGATTGTGGCGCTGGTCCACAGCCACCCCGGTGGTCTGCCCTGGCTGAGTGAGGCCGACCGGCGGCTGCAGGTGCAGAGTGATTTGCCGTGGTGGCTGGTCTGCCGGGGGACGATTCATAAGTTCCGCTGTGTGCCGCATCTCACCGGGCGGCGCTTTGAGCACGGGGTGACGGACTGTTACACGCTGTTCCGGGATGCTTATC
>OIXA01000335.1_pt1 | contig 69065 bp, 61 predicted proteins | sample 1587721 | NCBI WGS metagenome assembly OIXA01 (sample SAMEA3888900, study PRJEB22519) | human gut metagenome | biome: human gut; feature: human-associated habitat; material: faeces | place: Denmark | collected 2013 | reverse complement strand
TCCATTACATCTTTTCTGCATACCTGCCTACACACATCAAATTCCTAACGGAATTACATCGCATCTTCTTCGGGACAACATGTATATCATTTCCTATATTTAAGGACGTATTTTTACACATCAATCACAATTGCTTATAGATGACGAATGGCAAGTTTCTGTTGATGAAAGCAAGAATATGCCATCGTTTTGTGACATAGGCTTTTGACTTCTTTTTGCGAATGGCATCAATGATTTGATTAGCCACTTTCTCAACCGGCATCACCCAAAATAGTCCTTCCCCCTTTGCCATTGCCGTGTCAACAAGGCCAGGCCTAATGTCTGTAACCGTTATGTGTCCTGTACTTTTGAAAGCCTTTTTGCGTAGTGCTTCCATATAGTTGATTTGATAGGCTTTAGTTGCACTGTAGGCTGGTGCCATTGGTTCACCTCGCAATCCTCCAGCAGAGGTGATAGCTACAAGATGACCGAAGCCCTGTTGTTCAAGAAGGCAATACAGCATATCGATAACATAGGTCCAGCCTACAACATTTGTGTCAATCGTTGGACGCTCAACGGCATAGTCAAGTGTAGCGTTTATATCGCCAATGCCTGCACACATGACGACAAGGTCGAAGTTTCCTAACTCTTTGTGAAGTTTATTGATGGCTTGTTCAATTCCCTCTAAATTAGTAACATCAGCTTGAGCAGCAAAAGTTTTTGAAGGATATTGCCGACTTAATTCATCAAGAATTCTCGTTCGACGACCTACGATACCGATACGATTATCCTCGTGTGCATACTTCAAGAAAAGAGTTTTGCCAATACCAGAGGTTGCTCCAATTATAACAATATTCATTCTGCGTTTTTGGCGCAAAGTTAGTGGTTGATTATTAATGCAAGAACGAAAGCAAAGACAAAACACCTTTGCGTGAGTAAACTCTCAAAATGTTTTGAGAAATTGTTACCCGAAAGTTATTTCTCGGCGTATATTGCTGATAGTTGTTGGGGTAACTTTCAAAAAAGAGGCAAGGTCTTTCAAATTGATACTTTGAACCAACTCAGGACAACGAAATAGCAAACGCTTATACCGTTCCCTTGTCGTCATACGGTAGGAGTCAAGATATTGTGCGTAAATTTGAGAAAAAAGACTATCGGATATTGTTTGTCTGAGGTCTTTTGACTTTTCGGCATCTAATAGTCTTTCCAGTTCTTCCCCTAAGATTTGAAACACTTTACATGAAGTTCCAGCAACAATGGTCACCTCTGACTTCTTGCCAGAAAGGCAATTCGGATAGTCAGCCACAAACTCACCCTCAAAAGCAAAGCCTGTACAATAATCCTTTCTTTCCTCGTCGTTATGAACCATATACTTAAAGCACCCACGCTCAACAAAAGCCACAAGTTGCGATGGTTCACCAGCCTTCTCAAATACTTCGCCTCGCTTCATAAGGCGTGTTTCTCCATGCTCGATGCAATAATCGCGCAAAAACTCCAAGTTGACTCCTTCCTTATAAGAATTAAAGTGCTTATGTGATAGATGTGCCATTGTTTTTATCAAATTCTTCGCATCAGCGTCAATAGTTTATTGATTATAAGTTCCCGCATCTCAATATCAAACACAGATGCTGTTTAAACGCAAAGATATATAAAACAATTGATGATAAAGGCTCTTTAATTGGAGATTGTTGTCAAAAAGCTATTTAGATTCTACAACCTTCGTGATTTTGATGAATTTTCAAGTGTGAAGTCAGATATTATTTGAGATGATTTACGAGTTGCCCCCTGTATCGAAACATCCACCCACAATCAAATGGACCGGTTCTTTTGATGATACACAACCACAAAAACCCAATATACAAACCTTTGTAGAAACAAAACTTAGGAAGCGAAAGGTAAAGTCTATAAGAAGGCAGAAAGATGGCGGTAGTTGAGAATTTTAATTTCACCTACCTCGTTTTCAAAATCACCGTCATATACAACCACTTTCTCTGCTATCTTATCAGCAACGAGTGACTCCATTTTTCGGAGCGCTTTCTCGAAAGAAGTGTGATAGGTCATCGCCGACTTGATTTCTATACCTTTAAGCATGTCTTTTTCCTGCATTATAAGGTCGATTTCATTTTGGTTGGAATCGCGATAAAAACACAAATTATTTTCCTTCGCACGGTTAAATCGGTGTTTGAGAGCCTCCAACACTATCAGGTTTTCAAAAAGGGCACCGCGCATTGAGTGATTTTCCAATTCCTTGTCCGACTCTATTCCAAGTAAATGACACGCCAATCCCGTGTCGCAGAAATAAAGTTTTGGCGATTTTATCAACCTTTTGTTGATGTTTTTAAAATAAGGTTGCAAGCGAAAAACAACGTAAGAGGTCTCTAAAATCGAAAGCCATTCCGATATGGTGTTCGAACTCACACCCACTTCTGTTGCCACTTGCGACACATTAAATATTTGCCCTATTCTGCCAGCACAAATCTTGAGAAATGTGTTAAACATCATTATGTTTTTCACATTAATCAATTCTTGCACATCTCTTTCAAGATAGGTGCGCACATAAGCAGGATACATGAATTTAGCTGGTCGCTCACCTGTTTGCACCGAAGGATACAGGCCATTATACAGCAGTTGATTCGTGGTGATGCTGGCAATGCTATCGGCTACCTCTTCAATAGAAAGCGGCAACAAATCCACTATAAAGCATCTGCCAGCCAACGATTGCTTCACAGAGCGAAGCATATTGAAATTCGCACTTCCAGAAAGCACATAACGGCGGTCGGGCTGATTATCAACAATCCCCTGTATATACGAAAGTAGTTGAGGCACATTTTGTACCTCATCAATCACCATACCCTTTGCTGCGGGTTGCAAAAATCGCTTCGGGTCGTCAATCGCAACACTTCTCACATCATAGTCCTCCAAAGAGCAATGTTCAAAGTTGGGAAACAAATGCTTAATCAATGTGCTTTTACCTGCTTGACGCGGTCCTGTGACGATAATAACAGGGAAATACTTTGCTACTTCCAAAAGGGTTTCTTCCACCTTTCGCTTAATATAAGTCCTTTCCATTTTATGTAATTTTGAGGTGACACTGCAAATTTACATAACTTTTCGTGATACGAAAAACTTTTCTTGCAAAAAACTTATGCAAATCTGAAGTCACACTTCAAATTTACATAAAAAACAAGATGGTAATAGAAATGGGTTCATCTCACAAATCCCCTCAAAAAAGGCATCTCCAAATAAACTTCCCCTATCCTGACTTCGTCAATGCGTCACTCACGAGAAATAGCCTGCCCCACAAACCTCAACGAGAACGCGATATTCTCAAGACCTCTCGTAAGGTTATGGGGACGCTATTTTATTCATTTCTCAGCATGCCACCCAAATAAAAATAATTACATCTGATTATCAGATAGTTACAGCCGCTCTTTAAAAAGTGACGAACTCAGGAGGTTAGGAAGCAAAAAAACACCACTCCAACAAATCGGGAAAATGTGAAAAATCATACCAATTTTAATACGGATTATGTGAAAATTCAGTAGAAAATAACACGGAAAATGTGAAATCACATCACTTAATGAACGTCACAACATGCCGTCGAAATGCTTCACTTAATTATTCGCTCAATTCATTCGTGATTGTCAAAGATTGTTTTTATCATTGTAAGTTACAGGAATAAGTGCTTGAGGTGGCTGTACAATAGCACAGCAGAAATAAAACACGATTAGATGATGATGACAACAAAGGAAATAGACGAACGTTCATTAGTGAATGCTCACCGCCTCTTTGAGTCGGGCGATATACATAAAATGCCTGTTGGCACAACGGCAGGAATTCAGCCGACACGGTTCAGTGGATAAATACTGGGGGCAACGTTGCTCCAAGACTGTTTTTTATGTTTTTGTTTTTGATTCCATTCACGATTCGGCAACAATGCATAATCTATCCCCAGAAATTTTCTATTGAACCCTAATTTCCCCACACTTGTTGACCTGTTGACTCGTAGACTTGTTGACTTTTTTATGGTGGATATCGGGAATTTGTGTATTTTTGTGGAAGACAATGTTTTTTACACCATTACATAAATTTTTAATGCTTATGAGATTGAGAAAGTTGATGGCTTTGGCACTGTTGCTGGCTTGCATCGGTGGAAAAAGCGTGGCTCAAACTGCTCCCTACGAGCCTTCGGCAGAGAATCTGCGTTCGCGCGCCGAGTTTGCCGACATGAAATTTGGTATATTTTTGCACTGGGGCATCTACAGTATGTTTGCCCAAGGCGAATGGTATTTGCAAAATTCAGGCACCGACCGCAACGAATATGCGAAAGCCGCCGATGCGTTCTTCCCTCACCGCTTCGATGCGAAAAAGTGGGTGGAGGCGTTTAAAGACGCTGGAGCGAAGTACGTTTGTTTCACCACACGCCATCACGATGGCTTCTCGATGTGGAAAACTGATGCGTCGGATTATAACATCGTGGATGCTTCGCCATTCCACCGCGATGTGGTGGGCGAACTGGCTGCCGCGTGCCACGATGCCGACATGCGTTTGCACCTCTACTATTCGCATATCGACTGGACGCGCGAGGATTATCCTGCCGGCAGAACTGGTTTGCGCACTGGCAAAAAGCCCGAAAACGCCAATTGGGCGCACTATTACGACTTTATGAACAAGCAACTCACCGAACTGCTCACTCGCTACGGCAAGATTGGTGCCATCTGGTTCGACGGTTTTTGGGACCACGACAGCGACTCCATTCCGTTTGACTGGCAACTTCGTCCGCAATACGATATGATTCACCGCCTGCAACCTGCGTGCCTGATTGGCAACAACCACCACGAGGCGATTAAGGATGGCGAGGACATTCAGATTTTTGAGCGCGATCTGCCAGGCGAAAACACCGCCGGATTTGTGGAAAAAGCGGCATCGGTGAGCCGTTTGCCTTTGGAGACCTGCCAAACGATGAACGGCATGTGGGGCTACAAGGTGGTGGACCAGAACTATAAGTCGGTGGCGCAGATTGTGCAACTGCTCATCAACACTTCGGGCAAGGGCGCAAACCTTCTGCTCAACATTGGCCCTCAACCTAATGGCGAACTCCCTGCCACAGCTCTCGAACGCCTGAAAGGCGTGGGCAAGTGGCTTCGTGAATACGGCGAGACCATCTACGGCACCACCGCTGGCGACATGATGCCACAGCCATGGGGCGCCATCACCCGTAAGGGCAACGTGCAATATGTGCATATCACCGACAACGCTTTGGCTGGAAAACCACTCACGCTCACATTAAACAGCAAAGTGAAATCGGTATCAGTGTTCGGCACCACCCAGAAACTCCCATTCAAGCAATCCAAAGACAAAACCCTCACCCTCACTATCCCCACCCACCCCGAAACCATCGATTATATAATAGAGGTGAGAAATTAGATGTTAGAAGTTAGATGTTAGAAGTTAGAAATTAGAGGTTTGTGGTTTTATGGGAACGAAGATAGTGGAGAGTGGAGTGGGCACTATTGCTTCGGACAAATCGGTTTCCCTCTCCGCTCTCCACTTGCAAAGTCGGACGCGGATGTTTGACACTCTCTACATAGGAGCGGAAAAATTTCCATACCGAGAAGCTTTCAGCATCTCAACAAGCGGAATTGTATAAACTTAAATTAACTTTGCTTATATTGCGTGTGCAATGACGTTACACACATATACCCTTGACCTTGCCTTTCAAGAAGCTAAGGTTTTAAATTTTGCTGAATAAAATTTTATTCACAAAATAGCCAAGCTATCGCAAAAAATCGTAACTTTGCTTATTAAAGCAATAAATTCTGTAAATGACCAAATAAATGAACGTATAACGGCACGTTTGCCGGTAACTTTTTAATAGAAGCACCCTTGTAGTTGCACAAGGTTTGGTCGCCTTCAGAAGCTACACTGGAGTTTTTTATTATTATGAAACTAAAAATAGCATCATTGTTTTCTGGTTGCGGAGGTCTTGATTTAGGATTCTCTGGAGGGTTTGAATTTTATGGAAAAACATTTAAGAAATTAAACACTAAAATCGTGTTTGCCAATGATTTTGACAAAGACGCTGCAACGTGCTATAATTCAAATCCTTTACTTGTAAAAGATGGTGCTAAATGTATATTAGAGGACATAAGAAATGTTGATGCTGAGGCCATACCAGATTTCGACATTCTTTTAGCAGGATTCCCATGTCAGCCGTTTTCTAACGCTGGTAATAGGAAGGGCGTCAATGACAAAAACGGACGAGGGACACTTTTTGAAGAATGTGAACGCATACTCAAATGTAAAGTTTTGAAAGGTAAAAGTCCTAAGGCTTTTGTGTTCGAGAATGTCCGTGGCATTATGTCTTGTCATATGGACGATGGTACTCCTGTCCCAGAAGAAATTAAAAAACGTATGGAAAATTTAGGGTTTAATGTTTCTTTTAAATTGATTTGTGCATCTAATTATGGAGTTCCTCAGCAACGATACCGCTTTCTTATTATTGGTGTTGACAATCAATATAAGGCTTTTGATTTCAATGAACTGGATAATGTCGTAAAAGTAGAAAAAATCCCATCTGTTGCACAAGGCACACAAGAACCACTTCTTCTCGGCTCAATCCTCCAGGGTGTTGGTAAACTTCCTGATAATAGTTATTGGGAATATAGCTTAACAACACAAAAAACGGTTGACCTGATAGGTCCTTGCTCTCATGGAGATAAGCTTGACGACTTGTTCGCAAGTAAATTTAAAATGATTGATTTACCGCAAATCGCTTTTGAAGGGAAATCGTGGAAAGATATCCCATACGAACAATTGACACCTCGTTTTAAAAGAATATTTGATGATCCTAAACGATACCATTCACCTAAATTTTTTAGGCGTTTTGCTTACGGTGAAATCAATGGAACAATAACGGCATCCGCACAACCTGAGAATTGTGGTATTACTCACCCAATAGAAAATAGAAGATACACAGTCAGAGAAATAGCAAGAATTCAATCATTTCCTGATAATTATCTTTTTGGAAGTATTCCTTTGCAATCAAGATACAAAGTAATCGGAAATGCTGTTCCTCCTATTTTAGGCTGGGTGGTAGCATATGCATTAACAAGGCATTTAAACAATTAATAATATGGCTTATTTCTCAAAAGAAACTGTTATTGCAGCATATAATTATCTGTCCAATTTAACAGATGATCCTTCTGCACAAGGTGCTACCCAAGCAACAAGCGCACTTCGCTATTTGTTTGCTCTTGATGAATATTTTACTAAATATTCAAAGAATTGTAGAACAAAAACTAAATCCGATAAAGACGAATTTATCAAATTCGTTGGAAATGTCGTAGCAATTAACAAAACTTACTACACAGCCAATTTTTTTGACGCTATTAAAGATAATTCCGATTACGCAGTAGGCAGTAACTTCTTTTCTGTAAATACAGTTAAAACTTCCTTGGAGAACCCAACGGGTGAATACCCGTTCCCCAAAAGAGGCAATTCTCCTTTGTTCGTTGTCGCAGACGGAGAATTAATAAGGAAACCTGAGCTATTAAAAAATGTTAATTTCATTTTACATAATGATGGGTTAAGGAGAGCCTTTGCAATATGGCTTTTAAGAGCAAGAGCGATTAACAAGGATAGTTTATTTGATTCTATTAAAAAAGAATTGCTAAAATCATACTCGGTAGAACTTGTCGATTCTTTCCTGCCTAATAAATCTTCTTTTGAGAAAGATTTGGCTATAAGTTTTTCAAACAGTCCTTGCAAATTGGAATTCTCAGATTTCCCAAAGAAGAAGTCAAATAAACAATCCCCAATGATGCTACCGACTGATGATTTAATTGACAAAGTTCGTGAAAGTTTTACTCGGTTTATCCATTTGATAAACTCTCATACAAATGATTATTCGGGGTATATTGCAAATTTTGAGAAATTTATTAATCCACGTATTTCAAGCGTTTATCCCCAATACAAGAGCGTTTTCCAAATTGTAAATATTGATGTTTTGCGCTCCGTTATAGCGAAGTTGCAAGAAACAGAGCCTGAGCTTGAAAAAGTATTTGCTAAAGAATATCAAGGCACTCAATATGCCTCTTTCCGTTGTATTAATTATTACCAAAATTATCTTGATATATTAGCTTTCAGTGATTTCAGAAGCAATATTTCACAACAGAACAGAGAGGTGATTCCTGTTGCAACATCTTCTGTTGTAAAGGAATTGCATACTCACATACTTGCTATGCGGACGAAGCCGTTTTTGTTGCTTGCTGGAATATCGGGTACAGGTAAGAGCAGGATTGTGAAGCAGTTGGCTTTTGAGAGCTGTCCTGATATTGAAGCGTTGCGCAAAGACCCTACAAGTCCGGGCAACTATGAGCTTATTGAGGTGAAGCCTAATTGGCACGACAGCACCGAGGTGCTTGGCTATGAGAGTGAGATTGGCACACCGCACTATGTGCTTACACCATTTGTCAAATTTCTCGTTAAGGCGATGCTGTATGAAGACAAAGCACCGTTCTTCGTGTGTATGGATGAGATGAACCTTGCACCGGTAGAGCAATATTTTGCAGAGTTTCTGAGTGTGCTTGAAAGCCGCAAACTCATCGACGGCAAAATCACGAGCGAACCGCTTATCAAGGCTGATATTTTTGTGAAATACGAAGACCAACTGCTCTGTGATTTATTCAACTTGCCTAAAGAAAATAAGTTCGGCTACGATAATACGACACAAGATTCACCGATTCTTTACGGTGAGTTCAATGCAGTATATGATAAATTGAAAACCAATGGTTTGCGCATACCGAGCAATCTGATAGTAGTAGGAACGGTGAATATGGACGAAACTACGCATCAATTCTCTCGCAAGGTGATTGATCGTGCTATGACCATAGAGATGAATATAGAAGATGCCGAAACACCATTCCAGGACTTCTTCAACGGCAGCGATGCGCTGCATTATTACGACAGTCCGCAGTCCAAAGAACTATTCTTGCCAAAGGTGGTGCAGGCTGCCGATGCACTTGCCGAACTGACGGAAGAAGATACGGAATACCTCAAAGCCAATGTGCCGCAGTTGCTGTTCAAACTTAACAAAGCACTTGACGGCACGCCCTTCAAAGTCGCTTACCGCGTGCAGAACGAATTTGTGCTTTACTTCTACGCCCTTCGGCAAGAGCAACCCGAAGAAGAAGCGGAAAAACTGCTTGCATCGGCAATGGACGCCATACTGATGATGAAAGTGCTGCCACGCATCGAGGGAGATGAGGATTTGCTTGAAAAGCCACTGAAAGCACTTGCAGAGTTTACTGCTACCTATCCGCAGGCAAGCAAAAAAGTTGCCGAGATGCAGCAACGATTGCCACAGGCACATTTCACAAGTTTCTGGCCGTAATGTAAGTTATGGAAATATTCAACTTCATCAGCAGCGATGGCGTGGTGGAAATCAAAGCCGTTACCGCAGCCGACCAACGCCGACTGTGGACGCGCTTTATGAGCCGTGTCGGCATTGACAAGGCTCGCACCTACTGCGACTATGCCGCCACGTTGCCCGGTGAACTGAAGCTGTTACTGCCACAAACCGATGCGCTCACCGGCATTGGAGTTGACAACACCGACTTCAATGAGCAGCCGCCGGTGTTTTATGAAACTGCTTCCTATAATTTCACTATCCGCTTTCGCGGACTTGCAGCAGAGCCGCAAATAGTGCATAAACTTCAGGAAGTGAGCGAACTGTTCACGGTAGTGGATGCCGACAGCGAGAAAGGCGACTACATTATCACCGCTCCGCTCAACTTTCTGAACGAGCCGGGAATCTTCAACCTCACTTTCCGCTACACTCCACGAGAAAAGCCGACAAGAACCGACAGCATCGCTTTCCGTGTGGTGTCGCCGAAACTTGACACGAAAGACGACTATATGCACATTCTCAATGAGATAAACCAAGAATACAACGAAATTGTGTTCCAATATCTCACCAAGACGGTGCAAAATCTCACTCACGGAGGACACTCCGACAACGATGTGGTGTGGCTCTCAATATTCAAGCATGTGATAGGTAGCTATCTTCAAGCCGTTACCTATATTGTAAACCGCCCGCACCTGAGCCAAACCAAGGAAGTGCATTTCAGCCGTGCAGAGAAGATAAAGCGATGGACTCCGCAGATGGCGCAGCAGTATGAGCGCAGTCGAATGCATAGCTCGCTGGACCGCGACTATTTCCGCCACGAAGTGACCATCAACACGAGCAACACCGCTGAAAACCGCTTCGTGAAATTCTCACTTCAGCGCATCAGCCGCCGACTCAATCAAGTGTTCAGCAGCATACGCCGAAACTATAACGAGATAACGCAAAGCGAACTTGATGCGCTTGACGACTATTCCGCAAAACTGCGAAAACTCGCCAATTCACCGCTGTTCCGAGGTATCAAGGCGGAACCGCTGCACAGCGAGAGTATGGTGCTGCAAAAGCGAACAGGCTATGCGCAGGTGTATCGCTACTGGATAATGCTGCAAAAAGGCATTGAACTATATGAGGGCAGCACACAGATAGGCGTGCGCCCCATTTGGGAACTTTACGAGCTGTGGTGCTTCTTGAAGATGCGCACAATGACAGCAAAAATTCTCGGTTTGCATTTTGGCAACGAAGAAGAAATCACTGAGAATCCGATGCCGATGATAGAGCCTTTCACCGAAAACAAGCAGGAGCATATCGTTTTCTATCACACAGCGGAAGATGAAGTGCGGCTGCACTACCAGCACACCTACAACCGCAGCAGCGGTGATGTGCATACTGCCACCACCGACAATCGCCCTGACATTGTGCTCACAATCCACAAGCCAGATGGCTTTGAGCTGACCTATCTCTTCGATGCCAAATATCGTGTGAGCGATGACAACGAGTTCACTAAGGAAGACAAGGAGGAAATCAACGCACTGCGTGCCGCCGACTATCCGCCAAGCGATGCCATCAATCAGATGCACCGCTACCGCGATGCCATTTACTATGGCGAGAAGCAGGAAAATGTGCAACGGCACTCCGCAAAAGAAATTATTGGTGGCTACATACTTTTTCCTGGGCGCGGCGATGATGAGGCGGTGCGCAACCGCTACTTCTACAAGAGCATTGAGTCCGTGAACATCGGAGCATTTCCTTTGCTTCCCGACCACTCCGACCCCGACAACGAGGGTTCGCTACTCTACGAGCACCTCACAAAGATTCTCACCGAGCCGACTATCTTTGACCATATCAAAGACTCCATTCCACAAAGAGGACTTCAATACCGGTCGGAAGAAACACCTATACCTGAAGACCTCGTGCTCGTGGGCTACTATAAAACCGAGCAATGGGAAGCCATCAAAGAGAATAGACTTTACTATGTGCCTGCCGCACTTGGCAAAGGCTCAATCAACCTTGTGTCGGGTTTTGAGCGCACGAAATACCTTTTGCTCCACCACGATGCCGACCGCATACTCGTTCGCCTAAAAGGTGACGGTCCGAAATTCTATCCGAAAACTGCACTTGAAGCACTCGGTTTCGCTCCATCAGGCGACTTTTACCTCGGTTTCGAGATAAAAGATTTCACACCTGTCCCCGATATAGACCCCAACAAATACGAACTGGAGCGCAAAGGACTGCTCCGTTTCACCCCATACTTCACCACAATAAAAAAAATAACCACTATTAAATGAAAGATTCACGACACACAAAGGCTTCTGAGTATGAAAACAACGTACATAAATTCATTAAACAGTTAGTCGCAGATGGAGAAATGCCAGGCGCGACTAAACACGCAGAGGTGCATTTGCACAAAGTATATCAAGATGCTTACGGAGAAACAATTAATCCTGATATTAGTATTGAGGTTTTCCGAACGAAAGAAAGCGTTAAGCCATCTCTGTATATATTATTTGAGTGTAAGTGGTCTGATAAGCACAAGGTTAATAGTGGAGATTATAATGAATTTTGTAATAACATTAGACGCTTAAATGAGTCTGCTGTTAAGGGCTATATGGTAACTAATACTGGATTTCCAGAATCTGTTATAAATCGCTCGCGTGGTATAGAAAATGGAGCAAGCACTGGAGTGGGACTTATTGTTTTTAACAACAATGGTGCAGATTGGATTGTTGAACGCAATTTGCGTAATTATAGGACATCACTAAAAAAGTTTGACATATTGAAAGGAGAGGTTTCGTCATCATCTGCAGTTTTGTCAACGGACGGAAAATTGACTAATTTTATAGACCTTCTTATAGAGATTGGTGTTCCTATAAAAAACCAATTTACACCGACCGTACCTTGGATTGGCAGCAATGTTATTAGAGAAATCGCAGAACAAATCGGCTCTGAATTTTTGCCAATCGCTGCCAATCGTCCTCAAACTATACTCAAACATATTTATCCTTCAGCTACCATACTTTATAAAGATTTTCCTTTTGGAATATATGGTTGTTTTGACTTCAATAATGATGTTTTGTTTATTTCAAACGAACTCAGAAACGACCCATATAGAACAAATTTTACAATAGCCCACGAAATAGGACACATAGTTCTCCACCAAAATATTTTGAAACAATACTATAAAGCCACATCTGACACTCAGACCATAAAGCCAAGTGATTCGGTTATTTCAAAATTAGAAATGCAGGCTAATACTTTCGCTTCTGCACTTCTTTTACCCAAGGATGTCTTTCTTATAGAAACAGCGAGGCGTATGTCTCAATTAGATATTAGGCCACCTTTGTTTAAGGACCACCAAATAGTGAATCTGCAAGATTGTCGTAATGTTTGCACATACTTACAATCCTTTTTTCAGGTATCTCGACAAGTTGTTGAAATAAGACTTTTTGAACTTGGCTTACTAAAATATGATAAAAAAAGAGGACCTAAAACAATTTGGGAAATACTAACAGAGCCAAATTGAAGTTTTGGCGTTCCGGCACAGCCGTCGGGCTATCGTGTCATCGCTTTTGCGCTTCGCTTGCGAAGAATCGAGCCACGGTCTCTGCCATTCGGGCTCGTTCAAACGAGTTTCGCGGGTGCTTACGCGGCCTATTCCATAACGCATGACCTCGGTTTTTGTGGACTTCTGAATATGGTTACTTTTGATGGCGATGTTGGAATCGTTTTTGTTGAAGCCTACAATTATTTGTCGGAATTGAGTATTTTAGCGCGATTTTTTTTGTCGGATTTGGATATTTTAGTGTGAATTATTTGTCGGATTTGGATATTTAAATTATATTTGCCATTGAAAATCAAATGTTTGTGATTATGTGGGAATATATTGAGCGAAATATCGACCGACAACTTGAGGAATGGAAAAATGATCCAATGCGTAAACCGCTATTGCTTCGTGGAGCGAGGCAAGTGGGGAAATCATCAGCAGTCAAGAATTTTGGCAAGAAATTCAAATATTTTGCTGAAGTCAATTTCGAGCGTCAAAAATCTATTAAGAGTTTTTTTGAAGGAGATATTGATGTCCGTTTGATTGCAAAAAAAATAGCAGGATTTATTAATGTTCCTATCGAAGAAGGCAACACACTTCTGTTTCTTGATGAAATTCAAGAATGCCCAGAGGCTATTATGGCTCTGCGTTTTTTTAAAGAAGATTATCCCGAATTGCATGTGGTGGCAGCGGGGTCGCTCCTTGAATTCTCGCTCCAAGAATTGCCCACTTTTGGCGTAGGAAGAATCCATTCCTTGTTTATGTACCCTATGACATTTGACGAGTTTCTGAGGGCAAACAAAGAAATTGGACTCATAGAAATGCGTGATGAAGCAGATAGTCACCACCCACTTGATGCTGCTTTTCATGAAAAATTGGTGGAATATTTCCGCATATATTTATTGGTTGGGGGAATGCCAGAAGCGGTTCTTGCATGGATAAAAACGCATGATTTTAATCAATGCAGAAGTGTTCTTGAAGACATCGTTTTAACGTATGAAGACGATTTTAGTAAGTATAAAAAGCGAGTTAATCCTGATTTGTTGCGAATCACAATGCGTGGAGTTTGTCATCAAGTAGGCGAGAAGCTTACATTTAGGCAAGTGTCGGCCGACCATCAAAGTTCACAAATACGCGAAGCCCTTCGTCTGCTCGCTTTGGCTGGCATCATCACCCCTGTGGTGGCAACCTCTGGCAATGGCATTCCATTAGATGCGGAAGCCGATGAAAAAAATATGAAGATTTTGTTTCTTGACCCAGGTCTGTTGTTGGCTGTATTGCAACTTGAGGGCGGCTTGTCGCAGCAACTTGTGCAACTCATTATGGCAGGTAGTCCGCAAGAACTTGTCAATAAGGGAGGACTTACAGAAATGGTGGCAGGACTGGAGATTGCTCGTAATAAGCCATCAGTGCAACGGCAAAAAATGTTTTATTGGGAGAAAAAAGGTAACAGTGTAGCAGAGATTGATTATCTTGAGATAGTAAACCTTAAACCCACCCCAATAGAGGTCAAATCAGGCACACAAGGCGGCATGAAAAGTCTATGGATGTTTATGAGAGAAAAGCACCTTACCGACGCCATTCGTTGCTCTCTTGAGAATTTTGGAGAGTTCGAGTATATTGACAATCAAGACAACGATGCTGTAAGACACGTGAGAATCCTTCCACTTTATGCAATTTCGCAATTAAGTTAAACCCAAATCGGTCATTAGGCCGTATGAGGATTTTTTAGATTACTTCTTGCGGTCTTTCGGCTTTTATAAGATGCCTTTTGCTTGTTTTTAATTCGTAATAGCTCGCTATCACTCATTAAAAGACAAACAAAATTCATTCTTCTAAAACTCCGAAATACCACAAGTCCTAATGACCGATTTGGGTTAGAAGGGCACCACTAAGGGTGAAAAAAACACCTATTTAATCTGATTTCAATCCGATTAACACCTAAAATAAAATAGGTGAAAATAGGATTTAATGGATTAAATAGGTGTTTTGATTTTGGACTTATCGGCCCCTTCAGACCTAAGCAGACCCAAGCGGCCTCTTTAGACCCAAGCAGACCTTTTATACCATTTGGGACCGAAGCTGGCCTTTTGGGCTTGTCGGGAGGCTGTGGGGGGGGGAAGGGAAGCCCTCCCTTTATAAAGGAAGGGCTTCCACAAGGGTCGTTAGTTACCCAAAATCTTGTTGATGAGGGCGGTGACGTCGCTTGAGTTTACTTCGCTGTCGCCGTTCACGTCGCAGAGGTTGGTTGGGTATGACTCTGTGCCGAGAAGTTGGTTGATGAGGGCGGTAGCGTCGGAAGCGTTTACTTCGCCGTCGCCGTTAATGTCGCCGCTTACAGGCTTTTCGGAGCGGTAAACGAATTTCACTACTGGTCCCCATTCGGTGGTGTGGGCTGCGCCGTCGAGTCCTTCGTATGACGTTTTCACGCGTGCGTAGTAGGTCTTGCCATTCTCCATCTTCTTGCTGTTCACCTTGATGTTGTCGGCGGTGAGAGAGGTGCGAGTGGCACCGTCTTTGAGGGTTTCGACAAAGCGGGTGCGGCCCCAAGTGGTGGCAGAGGTACTGATTTCAATCTGGTAGCTGGTAGCCCAACTTTGTGGCTTCACTTCCACATACTCGCCCATGTAGATTTCGCCACCTTCGGTTGGGCGAAGCAGGTTCGCTGCCAAGTGAACGATGGTGAAGTGAACTGGGAGCGACACCATTTCCTTGCCATCTACGGTGAGGCGAACACGCATATAGCAGGTGATGCCCGATTCGAGTTTGCCATCGGGAATAGCCAATTCGCCATTGGCTGATTTACCGGTGTAGAGAATATTTTCGAATGCTTCATCGCTTGCGATTTCCACTGTAGCCTCGTTGGTGGAATTTACATTATACCACTTGGCGGTGAAATCAGGAGCCACTTCCTCCTCGCCATCGGCAGGGTAGGTGACGGTGAGCAACTTTGGCACGATAGTGCGGATTTCGCTCACACCACAGTAATGGTTAGCCTCGCAAGCCTGCACACGCCAGTATTGGTTGGCTTCGTGGCGAAGTTGCGAGAAGTGGAGTGCCGATGCGATGGTGTCGGTGGTGGTGTAGCGTTCCACCACATTGCCGAAGTCGGCATCGTTGCTGATTTCCACCACATAGTTGGCAGCGTCTTTCACCTTATGCCAAGAGAAAGTGAAAGGCATGTCGATAGTGGCTTCGTTGGCAGGACCGATGAGCGCAGGGTTGCCGAGAGCCTTCAAACTGCTGCCGAGGAACACAGGCTCGTATTCGTTGCCCACGCGGTCGACCACGCATACGGCATATTGCCACTCGTTGCTTTGGTATTCAACCGGAATTTTGTGGCTGGTGGTGTAACTCATATCCAAGAGATATTCCACTTGCTTGGTGAATGTGGCTGGATTCATTGATGCTGGGAAGGCATACACAGAGTAGCGCACATTGTCGTAGCCATTCCAAGAGAGCGTGCCACCGCTGTATGCGAGGTTGGTCACCAAGCCAGGGTTGTTGCCTTGCTTCCAAGGGAGCGCAGGCACAAGGGCAGGGCGGGTGTAAACGGTGTTGCGCAAGTAGCTTGCCAGCGAGTTGGGGTTGCGCATGTAGAGGTACTTGCAAGAATAGTAAATCGAACCAAATGCGCCGTCGAGCGACGATGTGCGGTTGATTTCGGCTTGGTTGGCATATTCCACATAGTCGTTGGCATCGCTTTCAACCTTCATACTGGAAATAGAGGTGGAAATATACACATGGCGGCCAAATTTCTTCACCACCTTGCCCCACCATGGAGTGATGGTGGAATAGTCGGCTTTTGCGCCGATTTTCCAATACACCTGTGGCGAGATGTAGTCGAGGGTTTGGCTCGAAATCCAAGCCAGAGGGTCGGAGAAAATACCGTCATATTGCCAGTCGGAAGAACCAGATGGGCAAGGCTCCACGCCATATTTCGATGCCACTGAGCCGTTTGTGGCAGCCACACCGGCAGGAGAGATACCGAAGCGCACCCAAGGCTTCACGGTTTGAATCATATCGTAAACTGATTTCACCATGCGGTTCACATTGTCGCGTCGCCAGTCGCCGATGCTCATGCTTGTGCCAGAGTTTTTCCACTCATCGTAGTCTTCGGCGGTGCTGTTAGAGGGAATGCCGTCGGGGTAGAAATAGTCATCGTAGAGAATGCCGTCCACATCATAGTTGGTGATGATTTCACGGCACACATCGGTGATGCGGTCGATGGTCCACTGCTGCGCAGGGTCGAGAATGATAGTGTTGCCGTAGGTGAGCAAGTGACCGTCTTCTCTTAATTTATTGTCGGCTGCGGTGGTCCAGTTGGCACCTGTGGAGAAGCGGTAAGGATTCACCCACGCATGACACTCCATGCCGCGCTTATGACATTCCTCCACCACAAATTGCAGAGGGTCGTAACTTGGAGCCTTGCCACGGGTGCCAGTCAGATAACTCGACCATGGTTCGTAACTCGACTTGTACATAGCGTCGCACATGGAGCGCACTTGGAAATTCACTGCGTTGAAGTTGTTGCGCTTCAACGAGTCGAGCATACGAATCATTGATGCTTTCTGCACTTCGGCGTTCATGCCGTTGGCTTCATTGTCGTTGGCATCGCGTGGCCAGTCGAGTGCCCAAACTGTAGCCACCCAAGCCGAGCGAAATTCACGCTTAGGCACACTGTAAGTGCCAGCCGCTTGTGCTGCAAATCCGAGCAGGAGGAAAGCGGCGAAAAATAAATGTCTAAATTTCATTTTGTATAAAAGTATAAAAGTTGATATTTGAATAGTAATACGAAGGGATTATTCAGTGAAGGAAGGGGCGTATTCGTTGCCGTAGCGGTCGAGTGGGCAAACGGCAAACTGGTAGGCTGCTCGCAGATGGGCAGGAATGGTGTAGGTCACCATTTCGCCGCCGCGCTCTGGGTTATACACCATGCCGAGCAGATATTTCACTTCCGTGCCGAACTGGGCTTTGTCAACCGTCTTCGGGAACGCATACACCGTGTAGCGGCAGCGTGGAATCAGTTGCCAAGTGAGCTGGTTGCCCTTTTGTTTGAGGAAATTCACCACGGGGGCTTTGCGTGCCACATTGTTGCGCCAAGGGGTGAGCGGCATCAGCGATGGATACTGGTAAACGGTGCGCTTGAGGTAGTGGCAGAGTTGCTCGCTCAAACCGGGCTTGTTGTAGAGGTTACGCACCGACCAGAATATGGTGCCGCCTTGGTCTTTAGCGCAATTTCTGCGCAAAATCTCCATTTCGGTAGCCCATTCGGGAAACTCGCTGGTGGTCATCAACTTGTCGATACACATCGACACGAAAGCCTGGCGCGAGAATTTTCTCGCCGTTTTGCACCACCATGGTGCCACAAGGCTGAAATCGGCGCGCTTGAAGCCTATTTTCCAATACACCTGTGGGGCGATGAAGTCGATAAGGTGACCTTTCAGCCACGACACCGGGTCGGAGAAAATGCCGTTATACTGCCAGTCGCTGCCCGATGGGCATGGGTCGATGCCGTATTTGTCGGCAAGCGATTGGCTGGTGCAAGCCACGCCGGCAGGGGAGATGCCGAAGCGCACCCACGGCTTTTCGCGCTGAATCATATCGTAAACGGCTTTCACCATTCGGTTCACATTCTCGCGTCGCCAGTCGCCAATGCTCAAGTCGGTGCCTGAGTTTTGCCATTCCTTGTAGTCGGGAGCCGCCACCGACGAGGCGATGCCGTTGGGGTAGAAATAGTCGTCGTAGAGAATGCCATCGACATCGTATTTGGTGACCACCTCACGGCACACATTCACGATGCGGTCGATGGTCCACTGCTGGGCAGGGTCGAGGATATAGAATTTGCCCCATCGGAGCAGGTGCCTTTTCGCCTCTTGGTCGCGCTCGGTGTTCCACATTTTAGTGATGCAGAATCGGTAGGGGTTGATCCATGCGTGGATTTCCATGCCGCGCTTGTGACATTCGCTTACGGCAAAGGCGAGTGGGTCGTAGCCCGGATGCTTGCCACGAGTGCCGGTCAGATAACTCGACCAAGGCTCGTAGCTCGACTGGTAGAATGCGTCGCTCATGGAGCGCACTTGCAGGTTGATGGCGTTGAAATTGTTGTTTTTCAGCGAATCGAGCATTCGCACCAGTTCTGCCTTTTGGCGTTCGGCAGGTGCGCCCTGTTTTGGCCAGTCGATGCCCCACACCGTCGAAACCCACGCCGAGCGCAGTTCATGCTTGGGTGGCATGGTGCTTTGTGGCAATCGCTGTGCGAAAGCCGCAAGGACAAAAGTGAGCAGTAGAGAAAATGCAATTATTCTTTTCATTGCTATATGTGATTATAAATTGTTGTTGAGTCGGAACAGTTCGCAAGCGTTTCGGGTGGTGATTTCGTCGATTTCTGCTGGTGATACGCCCATTTCTGCCGCTACGAAATTGCAAACGTGGGCGGTGAAGGCGCTTTCGTTGCGCTTGCCGCGCTTCGGCACTGGGGCGAGGTATGGCGCATCGGTTTCGAGCAGCAGCCTATCAAGCCCAATCACGGGCAGATTGGCTTTCACCTCGCTTTTCTTGAATGTGACGATGCCGTTCACGCCGAAATAGAAGTCGCCGCGCTTGCGAATGGCTTCGATGTCGGCAAGGGTGCCGGTGAAACTGTGGAACACGCCCTTGGGGAGCGGTTCGCCGAAGTTGTCCATCACCTCCAGACACTCAGCCACGCCATCGCGGCAGTGAATGATGAATGGCAGGTTGAACTCCTTGCACCAGCGCAACTGCGTGTCGAGCGCTTCGAGTTGCTCATCACGCTTGTCTTGCTCCCAATAGAGGTCGATGCCTATCTCGCCCACAGCCACGAAGGACATTGTGCCCTCGGCAAGCATTTGGTGCATGGCTTGCAACTGCTCGTGGTAGTCGTCGCCGATTTCTTCGGGGTGCAGCCCGATGGTCATCGACACAAACTGGGGGTGTGCATCGTAAACTGCCTTCAGGCGGCTGATGCTTTCAAGGTTCTCGTTGGGCATCACGATGTGTGTGACGCCGGCTTCACGCGCACGAAGCAGCATTTCTTCGCGGTCGGTGTCGAAAGCATCGCAATAGATGTGGCTATGGCTGTCAATCATTATTTCTTGCGGTCAACCAAGCCTTTAATGAGTTGTACAAAAGCCTCGCGTGCCTCGTCGCTCATTTCCACTCTGCTGAGCGCGTCGAAGGCCATGTCATCGTAGCGCTTGATGGCTTCGTCGGCAGCCTCGCGCATACCCAGTCGCTCGTAGAGTGCAGTCACGGCTGGCACTTTCTCGCTGCGAAGTGCGTAGTCGTTGTTGATCCAGCGGCGGAGTTCGTTAGCATCGTCGCCTTGTGCCTTTTGCATAGCGCCAATCAGGAGGAATGTCTTCTTGTTGTTCATGATGTCGCCGCCGATAGCCTTGCCGAAGGTGGCTTCATCGCCCCACACGTCGAGCACATCGTCTTGGAGTTGGAAAGCGAGGCCGAGATACAGGCCGGTTTCGTAAAGTGCCTGTGCGTTGGCTTCGGAAGCACCAGCGATGAGCGCGCCCATCTTGCAGGCACAGCCAATCAGCACCGATGTTTTCAGGCGAATCATGTCGATATATTCTTCAAGGGTCACATTGTTGCGCACCTCAAAGTCCATGTCGTATTGCTGACCTTCGTATATTTCCATAGCGGTCTGGTTGAACAGGCGCATCATTTCGGGCAGCACGGCAGGGTCCACTTGCGCCACATACTGGCTGCTCATGGTGAGCATTGCGTCGCCAGAGAGAATGGCGGTGTTGTCGTTCCAACGGCGATGCACAGTGGGTTTGCCACGGCGCACATCGGCGTTGTCCATCACATCGTCGTGAAGAAGGGTGAAATTGTGGAAAAGTTCCAGACCCACAGCAGGCTTAATAGCCTTTTTCACATCGCCACCCATGGCTTCGCAAGCCATCAGCACCAATGCCGGACGCAGGCGCTTGCCGCCCAAGTCCATAGTGTAGGCGATAGGTTCGTAAAGTCCATTAGGGGTGGCTGGATAAGGAATGGCGGCGATTTCATCGTTTGCCAATTTTCTGTATTCTTCAAGAGATAACATAGTCGGAAATATTTTTTTGTGGATTTAATCGTTTTTTGAAAAAAGAGTTTTTGCCATTCGTGGCGACTTCTGAATGAGCGTTTCGCGGAAAGTTTCGTCGAAGTCCTGTGCCGCTACGCTGTCGCCGTCGAGCAGAAACTGGCTGCGCATGGCTTCGGCTTTGAGCAGTTCGCTCTGCATAGCCATCGTGTCGGTGGAATCAACAGCCACGAGGCGTGCCACGGCATCTACCGCCTGGACTTGCGCCTTCACGCTATTGGGTGAGTGCTTTTTGCCGCACGCAACGGCTCCGCACATCACCGCCAAAGCCACCAAAATGTAGAATAAATGTCTCATATCAGTATATAATTATTCAATCTACAAAGATACAAAAAGAAATTAGAAATAAGATGTTAGAAGTTAGAAATTAGAGGATAGATTTTAGAAGTTAAGGAGTTAAGAAGTTGAAGAAGTTAAGACGATAGTTCTGAGTTCTCCGAGCACTCCGAGTTCTCCGAGCCCACCCCCATACACAAAAAAAAGCGCCCGAGGCCGCTTTTTAGAGGATTTATAAATATTTGTCGAGCGTGTCTTTGGGTTCAATTCTGTTGCCCAACCTTGCCACCCAATACACCAGCCCAATAAGGGCGAACACTCCACCGGCTAAACCGATGTAGGAGATGGAGAGGTCTGAGCAGATGGCTCCACCGAAAAATGCTCCGCTGCCAATGCCCAAGTTGAAGATGCCTGAGAAAATCGACATTGCCACTGGGGTGCTTTCGGGGGTGGTGACGAGAATCATATTGCTTTGCATCGCCACATTGTAGGCTGTGGCAGTGGCTCCCCACACGGCAAGCAGCACAATCACGGGCAAAAAGCCCGACGACACGGGGTAGAGCAGCAAAAGGCATAGCGCCATGGCAGCCACGTTTACGGTGATAAACAGTTTGCGGTTGCGGTTGTAGTATTTCGAAAATGCGATGCTGCCCAAAAGCCCTGCGCCACCAAACACCATCAGCGCAGTGGTCACCCAATCATCGGGCATGAGCGACACTTGCTTCAGGAATGGTTCAATATAACTGTATGCCACATATATGGCGCTTGAAATGAGTAGCGTGAATAGATATAGCCCCATGATGCCCTTGTGGCGTAGCAGTTCGGGCAACTTTTTCGGTGAAAATCCGCCACCGCTCGGCACCTTTGGCAAGCGCCACGCTATGTAGAGGAAGGTGAGGGCAGAGAATACGCCAATGCTGAAAAACGTCATTCGCCAGCCCATATGCAGACCAATCACACGGCCTAAGGGCATACCCAAAATCATGGCTATCGACGACCCTGTGACCACCATGCTTAGGGCAATAGAACGGTAGCGGTCGGGCACAATGCGCACGGCAATGGGCGAAATCACCGACCAAAACACAGCATGGGCACACGCCACGCCTATGCGAGCGCATATCAGCATCACAAAACTTGTGGATAAATACGACATGAATTGAAACGCCGTGAAAATGCCCAGCAGCCAAAGCATCAGCCGCTTCATTTCCATTTTAGATACCAGCAGCATCAAAGGCAGCGACAATATCATCACAGCCCACGCATACAGGGATATAAGCATACCTACTGAGGCTTCGGTCAGTCCGAAATCGTTTTTAATGTCGGTGAGCAAGCCAATAGGCACAAATTCGGATGTGTTGAAGATAAATGTTGCAAAAGAGAGTCCGAGCAACGCCAACCAGTTTCCCAACTTCATTTTCTCCTTCATACCGCTAACAAATTTTTAGTCTAATTGAATTTCCTTGAATTTCCGGCTGCAAAGTTACTGCTATTTCCCCAATTATCCCCACCCTTACACTATCAAAGGGACGGTTCCTTTGATGGTGACGCTAATTAAGCGATTAAAAACCAACTAAATACGTCCATGTAAAAATTATGTAAAATCACAAATTCCACAAAATCTCGCATTTTGATAATGACAACTTCACAAACCAAAGGGACGGTTCTTCTGGTATGCTTTTGTTGCAATAAGCAAGCAATGTGTCAACGCATCTGAAATATGTCAGAGGCATTTACCTACATGATAACGCACATTCATTCCGCATAAGTGCTTTTTGGGTATATTAGGCGTGCTGTATGTGTTTGTATTTCAATTAGATATTGAAATACAAACCGAAAGAACCGTCCCTTTGGTTTGCGCAAAAATATTCGTGTGATTTGTGAAATTTGTGGTTTTAAAGCCAGCCACAAATTTTCACGAATTATTTGTGGGCTAAATGGCCTGTTTCTCAATAATTTTACATACCTTTGCCTATAAGCGTTCCAAAAACCCTTCGTGTCATGATAACCAGTACTCCACATCGCCACACCAAAAAACGGCTAATTAAAACCGTTGGGGCGCACACGCTGTGCTCCTGTGGCTACATCCTAGGCGGCGAATATTACTTCTACATCAAAGACTACCAAGGCAACATCCGCGTAGTCCTCAACCAGAGTAACCAACCGATAGAGCTCAACAGCTACTACCCCTACGGCACCCTAATGGCAGCCACTGCCACCGAAGGCATCCAACCCTACAAGTACAGCGCCAAAGAGCTCGACCGCGAAAACGCCCTCGACCTCTACGACAGCCAAGCCCGGTGGTACGCCCCACAGACAGGCCGCACCCCCACAATGGACCCGTTGGCGGAGAAATACCCCCACCTCAGCCCCTACCTCTGGTGCGCCGCCAACCCCAATAGGTATAGAGATCCAGATGGTAGAAAGGTGGAATTGTATGCTACGTCTTTGCCTGGGTGCGATATACCATTAGCGACACATACATTTATCGTTATTCGTGATAAAAATAATAACGTAAGGGAATATTTTGCTTTTGGTTCTGAATATGATGGAATAAAAGGAAGTTATTCTGGCAGATTGAAACAAGCAACGTACCGTCAAGATCAAATGGTTATCAATGGAAACGATACTGAACATTTAAAAAAAATCATAGAAATATCGCCTCCTTCAGGAATGAGTGAGTCTGACTTCGATAATGTAGTCGCAGGTGTTGCAAAATCTTTTGGTAATAATAGTGGGATAACATATTTTTTAGCTCCATCTACGGCAGATATGACTAAAGGTAACTGTAATACCAGCACTTCAACAATATTATTGAAATCTGGCGTTTCGAAAGAGCGGATAAAAAGTATAGCGAAAGAAATTCCCGGTATAAGCTATGGATTCAGCACAAGTGCGAGACCTTGGACTGAACACGAACAAGCTGAAGCAGTAAAAAGCAAACAGCAAGCTGATTATCTATATAATGTTGTAGGTAAACCATAAAAATATATGCAACTGTTTTACAACATAATACGCATTGTTGAACTGATATTGTTGGTTACAATATCGATATTAATTGTACACATAATTTACGTTTCCAATGATAGCGCAACCCTAATAGGTAATCTTAACATATTTGCAGTAGGCGTTGTTTGGCTATTTCCTATATCCATACCTGTTGCAACTTGTGTGCTTATCTCTCTTATAAAATCAGTTTTTCAATTTAAAATAACCTTTAATAAACTTATATTAGGAATCCACTTATTCAATATTTTTGTCATTCCACTTATGCTTTTAATTTTGCCATCCACTGGAGAGCCCACAGCCCATGCAATGGCAGAAAACATCCGCAACCATAATCAAGAAATAAGACGTATGGTTAACCTCGTTGAAAAATATGTGGGAGACGATGGGGGATTAGTTTACGAAAAAGTTAATGGCAAAATATTGAAGCTATCCATAAGGACAGGTGGCAAATGGGTACACAAAGAAGATATTGAAGCCCTTTGGTCAACAGGTAAGCCCATAGTCGGCATTTCTCTCAACAAGTTGCATATTCTGGATGCTTATATGCAAGCGGCAAATGTTCAAGGAATAGAATTCTTAAAAGAAGAGCAGTCATACTCGATTCTGTTTAGAAGATGGGGCTGTACTGACTTTGTGTATAAAATATATAGGTCGGATGATTTAGCAAAAAAGGAGAGAGAGAAATTTAAGCACGACAAGGCTTTTATATGGTTCAACGACACGATAGCATTTGTGCATTACGGGATATATCCTGGCAATGGAAAATTTGTTGATTATGAAAAATTTGTTGATTGAAAAAAGAGGCTGTGAAGCAAGAGTGTGGTTAACTCTTGTTTTTTGTCGGTAGCAAAGGTGTAGAAACCCTCTTTAAGGACGGGCACGAGAGCCGCTACACCTACGCTGCCGACGGGCGCGACTACTGCGGCAGCTATATCTACAAGAACGGCCGCTTGGAGCGCATGCCCACCGCTGGCGGCTACATGCAGGACGGGGAGATGTACCTCTACATCAAGGACTATCAGGGCAATGTGCGCAAGTTGTTCAAAAAGCCCTAAATGCAGGGGGGATTAATACAACAATTTTTGAATTTTTGTATTTTGATGATTTTACTCCTACAGAAACAGTTCCATATATGCCCACAAACACATTTAGAGCTATTCGAGATAATAATCCAAAAGGAATATACATGCAAAAAAAATGAAACATAAATTTTTAAAACTAATCACATCTTCCTGGTTTGCTCTTCAAGCCTTGTTTACGTTCTATTGGCCCATCTATTTATACTATCAGACGGGGTTCAAGTTCTATGAGATGCTGCTCTTGGGCTGTATAATATTACCCACATCTGTTTTTTTTTATGATAAAGAATAAAATAATAAACAAAATAATGACTTGCTTATTGTGGATCTATTCAATTGCTTTCGCAGTTATTGGGACATTAGCAAACCTTGTGGCCAGCCCCAAACCAACGCTTGCATTAGCACTTACAATTATCATGGTCATAAATATTGCATTGCTGATAGAAAATCATTTCCACTTTATTATAAGGGAATCAACCCCCAAAAAGAAAGATGACAAACTAAAAAAACAAAGGCAGCCATAACATCAATCATACAATGCACAATATGTTTCTACCAGACTCCACCCCATATTTGCCAGCAAGAACATTTATAGCTATTCGTTATAACAACCCTAAAGGAATATACATAAGGAAAAAATGAAATACAAAATTAAACTTATTACATCTTTTTGGTTTGCTCTTCAAGGAGCGTTGATGATATTTTGGCCTCTGTATATGTATTCATATGCAGGTCTGAAGCTTACAGAAATGTTTGTTTTAGGCAGCTTTTTACTGCCAATTGCACTGCTATTCAATATTAGAAAACCAATAATTAAAAGATTATCTCTTGTCTTATTACTGTTGTATACCATTTTTGTAGCTGTTTTTGGAATGATGTTAATATTGGTTGCCAGCCCCAAAATTTGGGCTGCCTGGGTAATATTTTTTATTATTATTTCTGATTTAGCACTCATTTTATATAATTGCTTTTCACAAAAAGAATAATCAGTCTAATTCTGTCTAATTTTTTAAATCCGATTTTATCTGCAATGGTAGTTGAAAACTTCAATTTATTTGTGCGTCTATACAAACCAAAGGGACGGTTCTTTTGGTATGTTTTTGTCACAATAAGTAAGCAATGTGTCAACGCATTTGAAATATGTCAGAGGCATTTACCTATATGATAACGCATATTCATTCCGATTTAGCGCATTTTTTACATATTAGATGCGTGGTATATGTTTGCTTTTCAATTAGATAAGGAAATACAAACCGAAAGAACCGTCCCTTTGGTTTGTGGGCGGTGAAATTTGGCACGAAAATTGCGTATATTTTACACGAGAATAGTCTCGCATAATACTAAAAACACAAAAGACAAAAATTATGAAACCTACAAAAAACCATGTTTACTGCCAGTCGTGCCATAAGTCAAAAATCCAGTTTGACACAAAGAAAAAGGCTGACAGTTTTATAAAGTATAACGCTGACGAAATTTATGAGACATCTGGTCATGCTCCGGTAAGAAGTTATTATTGTGTGACGTGCTGTTGCTGGCATGTCACAAGCAATCCCTCACAAGAGGTGGGTGAGCGTTTGGACCGCCGTGACCGAAAGAGTTTGAAGACAATTATTGACCTTGAAAGTGCCGAACAACTAATGCAAGACTATTTGACGAAAATTCGCCAGTTGGTGAAACCCATTGAAAAAGATATTAAGAACAATAAAATAGATGATGCCTGGGAAAAAATGCACGAGATGCGCCGATATCGCAATGCAATGCGCCGATTAAGTGTGAACTCGCTTTCAACAAAGGCGACAAGGAAGTTGAATGAAGCAACCGAAGTGTATGATAGCACTAACATATATCTCAAGCAGGAGACTGTTCTTGCTAAATTTAGTTACGAGGAACTGCAAGAAATCATTAAGCGACCTCATAAAAACAAGTATGAGCAGCATATAGCTACCTTAGCCGAGAATAGCGCTAAACGACTTGAACTCGAAATGGCGAAAGAGAAAGCAAAACTTGTAATTGAAAATAATCCCCTTTTCCATAAGCATCTAAACCTCGGACAAATAGAAGATGCCGAGAAAATGCAGAATCATGCGTTGAGTGTGCTTAGGCTCCTCATTAAGGTTGGTTATAAACAAAGTGGCATTGATAAGGTTAAAGCAATGTGTGAAAATAACGCGAAATGGCTGGCCGCCGCAATGGCTGCCAAGCAAGGCGATGAGGCGGCATTGCTGCAATGTGGCCTTAGCGCAAACGATGTGCAAAAGGCTCAAAAATGGATTGAGGATTATGTGGCTTTATCGGAACTCAACGATCGTATTGCTGGCCTTGGTTCCATTAAAGATAGTAAAGAGTTTGCCGAAGCTGTGGAGCAGTGTCGCTCGATTATAAAGGAACTGCAACACAGCAGTGGCAACACAAATCGATTTAAGGAGTTCAACATAAAGTTGAACAAATTACAAAAAGAAAGAAAAGACGCAATAACTGCCGCCGAGGCTGAGCAAAGGAAGATGCAGAAAACAATCCTTCTTGAGATTATCGGGAAGATTGAGACAATGGAGAGCGCATATAGTTGCGGCGATGTGTCGGCGTGCAAGCAACGCTACGGTGAATGCAAGAACTTGTTCACTAAATTAAATAGCCATGACGACGATGCCCACATCGTGGAAATGTATATAGAATCATGGCACGAAAGGCTCAAAGCCGTGTAATACCGTGGCTTTGGGTGAGGATTAGTTGGGTCGGTGCCAGGGGGTGGTGGTTCGCATTGCCAGGGTGATGGCTTCGCCTACTAATGCTAAATTTGCTAATAGGTAGTGGTTTGTGTTGCAACCGCGAATGGTGGAGCCGACTATCTCGGCGGTGGTCAGTAGGCTGCTGCGGAAGTCGGTGTCACCAAAGTAGGTGGCGGAGCCAATGGCAAACGCTGTTCCTGATGGACTGAGGTTGAAGATGATTGGACCTGCATCAATGTCCATTCCAAACCAGCAAGAACGGTCGTAATATTCTCGGATTCCGGTCAAAAGTCCACGTTGCATGAAATGCTTTTTTAGCAACTCGTATTGCTCTTTTGCGAAGTCCTTATCCACGAAGGTGAGGTAATAGCAGTTCAAGGCAGCATAGGAGCCTTTAATGGGGTCGGATAGTGGCGTGCCGTCGTCGTTCAAGAATGATTTCAAGATGCCGGTTTTCTTGTCGGTCCATTCTGTTTTTGCCTTTTTCAGCCATTCGTTGATTGTGCTTTGGTAGCGGTCGTCGCATTGCCATGTGAAATTACTTAGAGCCACTAAAGTGACCAACATATCCGGAACGTAGATAGGTTCGCCAGGATAGGTTGGCAGATTCAACGCCGGGCTTTCTTTCATTCGCCTATGCAATGTGGCGCAGAGCTGATGGTAGAGCACGTCGTATTTGTCATTTCCACCTGCTGTTTTGTAGCTGCTAATCATCCAGGCCAGAATGCTCAAATACGACATGTGGCTTTGGTCGCTATCCAAACTCTCCAACGGGTCCTCGTCCCATCTCTCCGCATCAAATTGCCGTAATTCGGGCGACATCACTATCTTGATAAGACTGTCGATTTGCCCAACAGATTTCTCTTTCTCGTTGGGATATAGCATACTGATATTTGCCAGCGCAGCCGACATCATGGAGCAGGAATACATGGCCCATTCTCCTTGAAACTGGGAGCCAATCGCTTCCGGCATTTCGTTGATTACCTCTTCAGGCGACACCAGCAACTTATCGGCAAGATAATTCCTTCGGCGCAATATCTCCGTTTTTTCGCCTTCAAAGGTGCCGTGCCCCATGGTAGAAATGGTCACCCATAGCCATTTCAGAATCACGATGAGGGCTATGGCTGCCGCAGTTTTCAGTATGTTGCGATATGGTCTCTTCAGTCGTCGTGCCATGAGGATGTTTTGCCCCCGAATTTGTTGGGTTCGGGGGCGTTTCGGGGCTGGTTTAGTTTTGGGAGATGATGGCGTAGATGAGTTCGGCATAGATGAGAATGGGGACTACTACGCATATAATGACTGAACTGACGATGTAGTTCCAGCCAATTCTCTTGAACCAAAGTAGAAAATCCACAGACTTGTCGAACGCCCAGTCGCAACGGTCGCTGAATTTCATTTTGTCCTTCCAGATAAAAATGATCCAACCCAACGAATAAAGAGGCGCAGAAAACGGCATACCTGTAATATAGTCGAGCATGATAGCCCACGACAATGGAATGACAAGATAATATATAATGATGTTGACTTCATTATACGTTGTTCCTGTCATTCTTGCAATAAGATGCTCTGCTCCTGCCACAATCACAAAGATTGGTGATGCCAATGCCATTACAATTTTAGTAAGCAGAGACTGTGAGTTCCAATATTCTTCAAGTTCACTCATCGTTTAAAATGTTTTTTCGGGGGGATGATTATTTGAGGTGGCGGCGGAAGAATGCCCAGATGGCTTCGGCGGTGTTCATGTCCTTGGCGTGCCAGGTGTGGGGGGCTCCCACCACTTCATCTACCCATACTTCGGTGCCGTCGGTGCCGCCTGTGAAGCGGTGCTGCACGATGTAGTGGGTGCTTGATGGGTCTTTGCTGGGAATGGTGTCGGTGGACTCAATGTTGGTGCAACGGTTGCGTGCCACCCAGTAGCCGATGGAAATTTTCAGTGGCAGATACGCTCCCCAGCCACCTTTGTTTTCCATGTCGCCATACCAGCTCGACGTTTTGTCGGCGGTACCGTGAATCTCGTAGATGGAAATGGGGTGGGGTGCTTCGTATTTTTGATATATCCAGTTCATGGTGATGCCTGCCACTGGAGCAAGTGCTCGGAATGTGGTTTGTCCCTCGTAAGCCATGAGGTAGCACATGTCGCCGCCATTGCTCATGCCTGTGGCGAAAGTGTTCACCTTGCTCAGTTGGTAGCGCTCTTGCACTGCTTCGGTGATTTTGCAGATGTCGCTGGTTTCGTGCTTCTGCATTGAGGCTTGTGGTGGGTAGCCCACGTAGTAGCCGTAGTGGTTGGTGCTGTCGGGCAGACCATGAATGTAGCATACGGCGAATTTCTCGCGTGCAGCCACAGGGTCGAGGCCGAAGCGGTCGAAGTTTTTCACCTTCTTCTTGCTGTAGCCGTGCATAAACACCACCAGTGGGGCATCTTTCTGAATGCCCTCAGGCAGAAACATAGTGTAGGTGCGCATTTGTCCGTTGATCATCAGCGAGTCGGTGATGTGCTTTTGGGCAAATGCCGCAGTGAATGAAGCAATGAGTGCTAAAATAAGTGTTAAGCGTTTCATATAAAGAGTGTTAGTTTATTTCTTCTTTTTGTAAGTGATGGTCACGACTTTCTTATCGTTGTCGATTTCCATTTTGCCGAACTTTTGGAATGCGCTTTGTCCCAGCAGCAGCGGAGCCTTCTGGTTGTGCACCACCGATGCTCGCACGTTGTTGATAATGGCGTCGCCAATTTTCACCTCTTTGAGGTTGATGACGGTGCCTTCGCTGATTTCGCCGTTAGCGTCGGAGTAGTACGACGAGCCCACGATGTCCTTTTCGCTGAGATATTCGTTTTTGAGCATAAACAGCGCCTCTATCGAGCTGATGGAGATGGTAGATGCGCCCGTGTCGAAGATGAAGTGGAGTGGCAGTCCATTCACTTCGCACTTCACCTGTGTGATGCCGCCTTTCTTGGTGTAAGGCACCTCACAGGTCACTTCCTCGTATTGGTCGGCATCTTCATCATCTTTCATACTCTCCAACTTTTTTTGTAGTCGCTCCTCGTATTTGGTGATTAGCGCATTAAATTCGGGCGTTTCGCGAATGTTGTCGAAGTCCACATCGTTTCTCGCCTGGGTGAAAGCGTAGAAGCCAGTTTCAAAACATTGCTCAAGCAGTCTTAGCGCCTTGTCTTTTTCGTTCATCATAGCGTAGGCGCACGCCAGGTTGTAGAGCTTATATGTATCGTCGGAACTTTTGCTCGCCAATGTGTCGAACTGCTGAAGCGCCGCTTCCTTATTGCCCATGAAAAACTCGGCAAACGCGTGGTGGTAAGCGTCGGCGGTGTCGGCAAGCACCACATTCAAGTCAGCCATCGCATCGTCGTTTCTGCCCAAGAAAAGCAGGGCTCTTGCCCTGAGAAAACGGCTGTCGGTGTCGTCTTCGCCCAAGTTGATGGCTGTGTTTACGTCGGCATACGCCTTTTCGTAGTTCTTTTTGCACATTTGGAGCATACTTCTGAAAGCATAGAAAGCACCTTTGTCAGGGTATTCCTCAATGCACATATTCGCTGCCTCGATGGCTTTATCGTATTGCCCCATATAGTAGAGGTAGTTAGCCTTGTTGAACACATGTTCGTAGTTTTCGGGGTCGTTTTCAATCGCCTTCTCAATGTATTTGATTGCCAGAGGATAGTTGCCCGCCAATTGGTAGCATTCTGCAATCGAAGAATAATAGTCAGTGCTTTGGTCGTCTTTCTGTAGTTCTTTAAACAGAGCGATGGCCTCATCGTATTCTTTGTTGATTTTTAGAGTGGTGGCCAAAATCACTGTCCATATTTCTTCTTTCGGGTTTTTGATGCGCTGCGCTCTCAACTTGGCAATTAGAGCATCGGGCGCTTCTTCAATGGCACTTGCCAAGCCATTGAGGGCGGCTTCATTGTTGTTGTCACCGCTGATGGCTTCAAAGTAGCAGTTGAGCGCATCGTTGTATTTTTTGAGTTTGAGCAGGGCGTCGCCTTTGTAGGCGATAACGGTGTTGTCGCCAGGCGACAGTTTCAAGGCGTAGTCGTAGCAGTCGTATGCCTCTTGTATTCTATCCAAAGCCTCCATACACATTCCCATGCGGGTGAAGCTTATAGCCAATCCGGGTTGTAGCTCAGTAGCCTTCTTATAGTCGGCAGCAGCTGTCTCAAATATCTGTCGGTTGTAGTAGAAATCACCTCTTGATACATATCTATCACAATTTTCCGGATCGAGCTTAATCGACTTATTGTATTCTGCCTCGGCATTTTCAATATCACCAAGATTCTCTATGATTTTTGCTTTCACATAATGGTTGTATGATTGGTTATAAGTGTCCTTTTTGGGACAGTGCTTGATGGCGAGGTCGATGTAAGTGAGCGCATCACCATTCTCCCCTTGATTGCCGTAGATTACAGCCAGCTGCTGGTATGCACGGTCGCAGTTGGGGTGCTGTTCCACTTCTGCCTTCAGATACTTGATGGCTTCGTCGTTGTCTTCGTTCTGCACGGCTTCCAAGCCACGCATATAGCTGTAGCAGTTGTCGTGCTTATATTCGTCGTTTTTAGCATTAGCGATGCCGAAGGTCAAGGCACTTGCCAAAATCATAGTTAACAGTCGTCGATTCGCTTTCATTTTATTTAGTTTTGTTGTTTGAATTGAATATGGGGGTGTATGTTAAAAGTGAGTGTGTTATTTTTTTCCTTCACCGAGCAGGTGTTTTTCTGCGCTTTTGATTTTCTTGATAGCGTCGGCTGTGAGGATGCGTGTAGGGTCGTAGTCGAGTTCGCCGCTGCCGAGAAGGCTGTCGGTGGCAGCGTCCATGCCAGTGACACGGCAAACGAAGTTGAAAAGCGTGAGTTCCTTCTCATTGAGGTCGCAATCGCTGGTCATCATTTGCAGCAGCATTTTCTTCACATCGGCTTTCTTCTGATTTTCCATTTTCGAGAGCACGATAAGCCCTAAGAGCGAGAAGTCGTTGTCGATGGTGGCAGTCACGTCGCACAGTTCTTCATCGGAGATGCGGAGCAACTCTTGCAACTGTTCAAAATATGCGAGTTCGTTAGGGTCGATTACGCCATCGGCTTGAGCCATTGCCATGACTACCGATACAATGGCTTGTTTTTCTTTAAAATTGTATTTCATAATACTATTTGTTGGTTAAATCACTCACCTGGTCGGGTGCGAAATGTGGTGTCGCTCCCACAGACCAGTTGAGTGATATGATGATAAATGATTATTTTCTTTTGTAATCCGTTGGCGGTGGGTTAGATAGAAAGGCGGCGGAGTGTGTTGAGCAGTTCGCGGTCGATAGGCTTGTTGTTTTTGATAGCCTTGCTGAATGGAACATACACAATTTCCTCATTGTCGTCGCCAATCATCACATTGCGTTGGCCTTCGAGCAGCGCATCCACTGCCGCCGCACCCATGCGTGATGCGAGAATGCGGTCTTGCGCTGTGGGCGAACCACCACGCTGGAGGTGACCGAGAATGGTGACACGCACATCGTATTCAGGGAACTCCTTGCGCACGCGTTCAGCCAGTCCCATTGCGCCACCGGTCACAGGGCTTTCTGCCACGAGCACGATTGATGAGTTTTTGCTCTTGCGGAAGCCGTTTTGAATCAGTTCAGCCAACTGGTCGACCTCGGTGGAGATTTCTGGAATGATGGCAGCCTCGGCGCCACTGGCGATTGCACCGTTGAGGGCAAGGAAGCCAGCGTTGCGGCCCATCACTTCAATGAAGAACAGACGCTCGTGCGAGGTGGCAGTGTCGCGAATACGGTCCACACACCACATGATGGTGTTGAGGGCGGTGTCGTAGCCGATGGTGTGGTCGGTGCCGTAGAGGTCGTTGTCGATAGTGCCTGGCAAGCCGATGATTGGGAAGTCGAATTCACTGGCAAACTGGCGTGCACCAGTGAGCGAACCGTCGCCACCAATCACCACCAATGCATCGATGCCGTGCTTCTTAATCACGTCGAAAGCGCGGGCGCGGCCTTCCTCGGTGGTAAATTCCTTGCATCGTGCAGTTTTCAGGATAGTGCCACCCTGTTGGATAATATTTGATACGTTTTGAGTTTTGAAATCTACAATTTCGTCGTCGATAAGTCCCTTGTAGCCACGGTAAATGCCTTTCACATTGAAACCGTTGTAAATTGCCGAACGAGTGACTGAACGAATTGCGGCATTCATACCTGGAGCGTCGCCTCCTGAAGTGAGAATGCCGATAGTTTTAATTGCTCCCATAATTAATTAACCTATAATTGTATGTTTGATAATTCTTATCACAAAAGTAATCATTTTAGCGATACGAGCAACACATATTTTAAATAAAAATTCCCCAAAGGGCTTGAATTTGCCTTTTGGGGAACGATATAGCGGATTTTTTCGTAATGCTATAATTTGATGCCGGTGTAGATGCTGCACACACCGAGGGTGAGGCGGTGCACCTTGCAGTGCTTGAAACCTGACGAACGCATGATTTCGAGCATCTGCTCGCCTTGCGGCACGGCAGCGATGCTTTCGGGCAGGTAGCGGTAGGCACTTTTGTCGCCACTTTTCAGTGAACCCACAAACGGAATGATGTGCATGGCGTAGAGGTCGTAGAAGAAGCGAATGAAGCGGTTTTGCGGTGTGGACAGTTCCAGCACGCAAAGCATGCCGCCAGGCTTGATCACGCGGTACATTTCCTCGTAGCCACGGTCGATGTGCTCGAAATTGCGCACACCGAAAGCCACGGTCACGGCATCGAAACTCTCGCTGCTGAAGCGCATCTTCAGGCAGTCGCCTTGCTCGAAGGTGATTTGCTCTTGAAGTCCTTTGTCTGCCACCTTCTTGCGTGCCACCTCCAGCATACCGTTGCTCAAGTCGATGCCCTTCACGGTGCAGTGCAGGTGGTTGTGGAGTTGAATGGCAAAGTCGCCAGTGCCAGTAGCCACGTCGAGCAGACGCTTGGGGGCTACGGTAGCCACTTTCTTGCGCGCCACCTTGCGCCACCACTTGTCGATGCCAAGCGTCATGGCACGGTTCATGAAGTCGTAGGCTGGGGCAATGGAGTCGAACATGGCTTTCACCTGCTCGGTCTTGCCGTCGGCTTCGCTATAGGGCTTTATTTGTTCTACTTTATTCACTTTTTTTGAGTCTACGAGTCAATGGGTCAACGAGTTTTCGAGCCTTCGAATTTTCGAATCTTCGAAATATCGAAATTTCGAGTTATCGAGTTATCGAAATTTCGAGGAAGCCGAAGCAATCGTCTTAACTTCTTAACTCCTTAACTTCTGAAAAAAATCTTCTGAAAAAAATCTTCTGAAGAGAATTACAGTGTCTTGAGATATTCGCTTACGTTCTTTTCGATGCGGGCGGCGAGGTCTTCGTCGGCGCAAGGCACGAACTTTTTGCCAGTGATGTCTTCGTAGAGTTCGATGTAGCGTTGCGATACGGTTTCGCAGTATTCATCGGTCATTTCAGGCACTTGCTGACCTTTCTTGCCCATGAATCCGTTTTCAATCAGCCATTGGCGCACGAATTCCTTGCTCAACTGCTTCTGTGGCTCGCCTTTCTCAAATTTTTCCTGATAGCCATCGGCATAGAAGTAGCGGCTGCTGTCGGGGGTGTGGATTTCGTCCATCAAAATCACCTTGCCGTCGGCCTTGCCAAACTCATACTTGGTGTCGACGAGGATAAGACCCTTGCTTGCTGCGATTTCGGTACCGCGTGCAAACAGGGCGTGGGTGTATTTCTCCACCTGCTCGTAGTCCTCTTTGCTCACGATGCCCTTGGCGATGATTTCTTCGCGAGAGATGTCTTCATCGTGTCCTTCCGCAGCCTTGGTGGTTGGGGTGATGATTGGTTCTGGGAAACGCTCGTTTTCGCGCATACCGTCGGGGAGTTTCACGCCGCAAATTTCACGGCAGCCTTCCTTGTAGGCACGCCATGCGCTGCCGGTGAGGTAGCCACGGATAATCATTTCAACGGCAAACCCTTCGCACTTCTTGCCCACGGTCACCATTGGGTCGGGTGTAGCGAGTTTCCAGTTAGGAACGATGTCGGCAGTGGCATCGAGGAATGATGCCGCTATCTGGTTAAGAACTTGTCCTTTTGAGGGAATACCCTTTGGAAGGATTACGTCGAAAGCCGAAATACGGTCGGTTGCCACCATCACGAGAATGTCGTTGCCGATGCTGTAAACATCGCGCACTTTACCATGATACACATTTGTTTGACCTTCGAAGTTGAAGTCGGTGCGAACTAAAGTTTTAGCCATTGATTTGATATTTTATATGTTTTGAATAGAAGTTTTCATTGTTGTTGTTGGGGTGGGGTGGCTTGCTCTTCCTCGTCGTGGCGTTCGTAAGCCTCCACGATGCGCTGCACCAAGTGGTGGCGCACGATGTCTTTTTTCTCAAATTCCACCCTGCCGATGCCTTTCACGTTGCGCAAAATCTTCAGCGCCTGAATCAAGCCCGAAGCGGTGGTGCGAGGCAAGTCGATTTGCGTCACGTCGCCAGTCACAATCATCTTGCTGCCCATGCCGAGGCGTGTGAGAAACATCTTGATTTGGTGGGTGGTGGTGTTTTGCGCTTCGTCGAGCACCACGATGGCGTCGTTGAGCGTGCGCCCACGCATAAATGCCAAGGGGGCGATTTGAATCACCTTCGTTTCCATATATTCCTTCAACTTGGCGTTCGGAATCATGTCTTCGAGTGCATCGTAAAGCGGCTGGAGATAGGGGTCGATTTTGTCCTTCATGTCGCCAGGCAGGAAACCGAGTTTTTCGCCGGCTTCCACGGCAGGGCGTGAGAGGATGATTTTGCGCACCTCGCGATTTTTCAGCGCGCGCACAGCCATAGCCACCGCCAGGTAGGTTTTACCGGTGCCGGCAGGACCGAGTGCGAAGGTGAGGTCGTTTTCGGTGAAGGTTTTCACCAGCAGCTGCTGATTGGGCGTGCGTGCCTTGATAGGCTTGCCGTTCACGCCGAAGATGATGGCATCGTCCATCTTCAGTTCCTTGGGGGGAGTGCCCTTGATGGTGTCGATGATCACCTCCTCGTTGAGTTGATTGTAGTGGTTGCAGAAGTCGGCAAGTTCTTTCACTTTCTGCTCGAAGAGCGCCGTTTCCTCCTCGTCGCCAATCACTTTAATCACATTGCCACGAGCCGCCATGCGTAACTTTGGAAAGAGGTTGCGGATAAGTTGTATGTTGCAATTGTTTACCCCATAGAAAACCACGGGGTCCACATTGTCGATAATCACGTGTCGTTCTATCATATATAGATTGTATATCGGATAAATCCTATGCAAAATTACAGCAAACCCACTACACTACCAAGCATATCCACCTTTTTTTTACTCCGCGCTCCGTGGTGTTGCGCCGTGCCGCTTTGCATTTTCCCTTGGCGATAATTGCGCTGGATATGAGAATTTTGACGCGGAAGTGCGTAAATCCGATTTTGACATAAGTGAGAATTTTGCTAATTTTGCAAAAGCACTGTTTATGAAATTATGAGTAATCTTTCCAGCACCACAGCAAATATCGACATACAGCACCCCGAATACTGGACGCTTCAACTGGCGTTTGGCCCCAGCGAAGTGCAATACACGCTTCACGACATCGACGAGGAAAACTCGCTGATTACGGGCACATTGCCTCTCGACCTCAGCTGTGGCAGCTATCTGAAGGCTGCGGAAAATGCCATCTACGACAATCCCGTGCTGCTCAACGATTACAAGAAAGTGCGCATCATGGTCGAAAGCCAGCACTTCATGATTTTGCCGGAGGCGTTCGCCGATGAACTCGATGCGCAAGATGCCTTCGAGGCGATGTTTCCCGATATGGAAGGCGATTTCGCCCTCTGTGCGCTTCCACGCTGCGGTGTGCATATTGCCTACGAAATGCCGAAGGGACTGCTCGGATTCTTGCAGCGCACCTTCAATATGCCGCCTGTGGTGCACCACCTCTATCCACTGATGGAGCACTTCAAGCACCAGGACGAGCACCGCACGGGGGCGTGTATGCACCTCAATCTGCACCCCGAGCGCATCGACCTGCTCATCGTGCGCGACCGTGCCTTGGTGATGGCAAACTCCTTCCCATGCACCGATGCGGCCAACGCCATCTACTATGCGCTCAACGCATGGCAGAGTTTCGGACTTGATGCCAATAAAAACGAACTTTTTGTGACTGGTGGAAAGCCGCTTCGCGATGCCGCTATCCCCACTCTCCGAAAATACATTAACTATGTGATGCCTTCCATTTTCCCCGCGGCAGCCCTGCGCATTGGGCAAGACGCGGTGAAGGCGCCACTTGAACTCATTCTTTTAGCCCTATGCGAATAATCAGCGGAAAATACGGCCGTCGCCGTTTTCAAGTGCCTACAAACATCACCGCTCGCCCCACTACTGACATGGCGCGCGAAAACATTTTCAATGTGCTTGGCAACTGGGTGGATTTTGAAGGACTCACTGCTCTCGACCTTTTTTCGGGCACTGGTGCCATCAGTTTCGAACTGCTTTCACGCGGTTGCACCCAAGTGACCAGCGTGGAGAAGGCGGCTACGCAATACAATTTCATTCGCAAGGTGAAAGAGCAGCTCCACGACCCCAACCTCATTCAGGTGAAGGGCGATGCGCTGAAATTTGTGGAAACGTGCGGCACGAAGTTCGACATCATCTTTGCCGATCCACCATACGATTTGCCCGACTTCGCCACCATTCCCGAACTGGTGCTCAACTCCCAAATGCTCAAACCCGACACCATCTTCGTGATTGAGCACAGCAAGGCTTACGACTTCAGCCACTTGCCCCACTTCTATCAGCACCGCATCTACGGCAAAGTAAACTTCACCATCTTCCGCCTCGACGACCCCGAATAACGAAGCGCCAAAAAGATAACGCCATAACGTAGGGACATGCCTTCGGCATGTTTCCGATGCGTTGTCGCAAAGCATTGCCACCTTGCTTGTTACGCCCGAAAAACACCCCAAAGGCATATCCCCATATTATGCTGAAAAATCTCTTTACTTCACCACCATCGCGTCCGCGACAAATGTCTGATATCCAATGTGATATTGCGATTATGGGCGGACGTGAAGTATCACGTCCCTACCGGGTTTGGTTTTTCGCAAAAGGCTGTTTTTTTATGTTTTTGTTTTTGTGCCCCCAGTATTTATCCACTGAACCATAAAAAATCATCAAATAAACATTTTGTTAGGTGTGGGGATAAAAAAAATTGTGCTGCGATTCACATCGTGGCACAACTCCTATTTAACTTTCATTTGGGGGTTAAATATATCTTGTCTCTTGTATATAGTTTGCTATAGTCGGAATGCGATGGGGAGGATGCAGCGCACGTTCACTTTTGTGTTCCACATTTTTCCGGCTTCCCATCGGGGCATTTTTTTGATTACACGCACGGCTTCGTTGTCGAGAGCCTCGTGACCGGAGCTGCGGAGCACTTTCACGTGCGACACTTGTCCGTCGGTGAGGATGATGAAGCTGCAAAGCACGCGGCCTTGCTGGCGTGCCACGTATTCGTGGTAGGGATATTCGCGAGTGTTGTTTACGAAATTCACAAGACCACGTTCGCCACCAGGGAATGATGGTTGCACATCAACTTGCTCAAATTCGTAAAATTCGAGGTATGAGGTGTGGTCGGGCGACATAGGATTCACTACACCAATTCGGCTGGCACGAGGGCGCGTTTGCGCTGTGGCCTCGATAGCGGAAAGAATGAGTGCCGATAACACGAAGAGTGGTAAAATATGTTTGTATTGTCGCATCATTGTGATTTACAGATAAATAGTGTCTTAAACGAGAAGTAAAGCAGTACTTTTCCTATTAAAAACATTGCAAATATAATTTCGTTTTCGCAAATTTCAATACTCGAAAGGTCAAATTTGAAAATGATTAATATTGTTTCATTTATTTTTACAGATTGGGCAAAATTCACCGAATGTTGTAAAAAAAAATTAAAAGGATATACGATTTAAAGGGGTGTGTGCGTTAATAGAGTTATAACGCGTTAATATTTAAGTATGAAATTATCCATTCATCGCTATATCTGCCTGCTTGCCGCATGGGCTGTGAGCTTTGTGGCGTGGGCGCAAGACGGCACCACGGCTTACGAATTTCTCAACGTGAGCCCGTCGTCGCATGTGTATGGGCTTGGTGGACACAACCTCACCATTATCGACGACGACATCAACCTTGTGGAGCAAAACCCTGCGCTTCTGGGACCGGAATTTGACCACCAAGTGGGCGTGAACTATATGAAATACATCGGCTCCACCAATTTCACTGGCGTGAGATATGGCCAGGGACTTACCGAACATAGCGCATTTGCTGTGGGGCTTCAATACTATGGCTACGGCAGCATGACCGAAACCGATGCTCAAGGTTCAATCCTTGGCAAATTCAACGCCAGCGACATCAATTTCAACGTGACTTATTCACACGACATCGCCACCAACATTCGTGGTGGTATCACTTTGAAATATTTGTATTCAAAATATGGCGATTTCTCGGCTGGAGCCATCGCCGCCGACCTTGGTGTGAACATCTACAACCCCGACAACGAATTGTCGCTCTCTGTGGTGGCAAAAAACCTTGGTGGCCAGGTGAAGAAGTTCAACGGCACCACCGATGCCAAAGACCGCTTGCCATGGGATATTCAACTGGGCTATTCGCAGAGGTTTGGCACATCGCCATTCCGCCTCTCCATCACCGCCTACAACCTGCGCAAATGGAGCCTGCCTTACTACGAACCAGAGGATAAGAACAACACCAACAGCGACCTGGTGAAGAAAGAGAGTTTCGGCTCCAACTTCATGCGTCACCTTGTGCTCGGTCTGGAATTTCTGCCCAGCGACAATATGTATATCGGCCTTGGTTACAACCACAAAGTGCGCACCGACATGAGCACATATCAGCGCAACTTCCTCTCTGGCCTATCGTTGGGGGCCGGCATGAAAGTGAAATCGTTCGGTTTCGGCGTGGCATTCGCCCAACCCCATACCGGTGCCACCACCTTCATGCTCAACCTCACCACCAGCCTCGGCGAACTCCTCCACTGACCCCCTCATCATCTTATATAACAAAAAAAACACCATCAAAGCCGACCCTTTGATGGTGTTTTTTCTAACTTCTAACTTCTAACTTCTAACTTCTAACTTCTAATTTCTAATTGTCGGTGGATGGTGGAGCCGTTGGCTTGGTGGGTGGCAAGGATGAGCACTTCGGCTATTTGCACGTGTTTGGGGGCTGAGGCTGCGTAGAATGCCACGTCGGCGATGTCGGCACCTGTGAGTGGAGTGATGCCTTTATACACGTTTTCGGCACGCTCGTTGTCGCCGTGGAAACGCACGTTGCTGAAGTTGGTTTCCACCAGTCCGGGTTTCAGGTTGGTGACACGCACAGCCGTTTCAGCCACGTCGATGCGCAAGCCGTCGGTAATTGCCTTCACAGCCGCTTTTGTGCCGCAATACACATTGCCCTTGGCGTAGGCGGCATCGCCAGCCACGCTGCCCACATTTATCACATGCCCCTCGTTTCGCTTCACCATGCCGGGCACTATCAGGCGCGTCATGGTCAGGAGTCCCTTGATGTTGGTGTCGATCATTGTGTTCCAGTCCTCAGGGTCGCCCTCGTATTCTTTGTCAAGACCAAGTGCGAGTCCGGCGTTGTTGATCAGCACGTCGATTTTCTGCCATTCCTCGTCGAGCGACTCCACCGCAGCCTGTGCCGCTTGAGCGTCGCGAACGTCGAATGTAAGCGTTTTCACCTTCGCGCCCTCTGCCTCAAGTTGTGCCTTGATTTCAGCCAACTTCTCTGCGCGGCGTGCCGTGATAATCAGATTGTAGCCACCTTGTGCAAACTTGCGAGCGCAAGCCTCGCCGATGCCGCTTGTGGCTCCTGTGATAAATACCGTTTTTCTCATCAATGTATTATTCGTTTTTACAAGTTAATTAATCATCACTGCGGTAGCCCTATCACACAATCGGCTACCCCAAGCAAATTTATCAATTAAATCCCAACAATCCAAACCAATCCTAAATAATTCCCACCATTTGTTAAAACGACCAGCTCATCATTTGGCAATAGTCCAAATCACATTTTCTCAAAAGCGCATCAGGCGACCACGTCCATGGTCGCCCGACACTATGTCTGCATTCGAATCTCGCCTTTTCAATCCACACTTATCCAGAACTTGCGTTATTAGGGCTTACTTGAGACTTTTACTCGTTATATAATGCTCATGCTGAACGTACAGAAAAGACGCACTGTCAATGATAATGCGTCTTTTTTCGGTTTTAATAATTGCTTACAAACCAAAAAACATCTTATACTCTGTTTTCATTTCATCCATACTCATATATGGAAAATCGCATAGTTCATCAAGAAGGTCAAGAGCTTCCTGTTCTCCTTTGTTGATTGGACCATCACAAATGCACAAGTAAAAAAAGAATGTCTTTATCATTCGTTTTTTTTCTATTGAGATATTTCTTATTTGACAATATGCACCCACTGGATTTCTGAAATAATTGTGAAATAGCTGATAAGCAACTTGGGTAGGCTTAATTGCTTGTTCAACTGATTTACAAAAAATCAACTCGGTTTCATTTGGCTCTGAACCAAAATCATCAGCGACTGTCACAGATGCTGTACCAAGCATAATGACAGCTTTTTCTTGTTCTGTAAAATTAATCATAATAGTGAGGTTTAATTATATAAGAATAGTACGAGATTGCTTAAGGATGAATGTCTAGATATTCAATATCTATACCTCTGTCTAACATGTGAAGAACACATTTTACAACCTTTCGATTGATCAGATGAAGCGTTATAGAATAATTGCTAAAATCTGCACTTTTTGTTCCCATTAAGTAAAGAACTACACCTTTCAATTCTATCTTATTTGGAGTGTTAGAAACCAAAGTCATTAACTTGGGTTGCATCATTTCTAAATAATTACCCTTAGCATCCCGTACGTCTGTATTAACCATTCGTATAATGAACCCTTCTGATGGTTCAACTGGTACGCCGTCCATTAATTTACAGAAGTCTGATTCTTTAATAATTAGGGCTCTTCCACAATCCTGAACTCCCATAACCGGCATGCCCTGCTCGTACCGCTGGTGTCTTTTGGAAATTAAAGTTAAATCTTGCATAATAATGAAATATATTTTTTTTGTAAAACCATGAGAATAATTAGAATACATACTCATTGGTTGAATGTAAGAAATCTTTGGCGTTATCCTTTCTAAGGATAGTTATATCCCTCTGGGTCATTTCGTTCACATATTAAAAAGCCTTTATTTATATATGATGTATAAATAGTAGAAAAAGCATCTTCAAAAGAAGATATGATATTTGCTGACATGCAAATAAACACCAAATAACCTATTGTCCAAGAAAAACCATCCAGAAAATCAAAGGGACGGTTCTTTTGGTTTGTTGTTTGTTTTGCTGTTTGATTTCCTGCGCATTACAACGATTGCTCCATAGCTTATTTTTGTGATTCTTGATAATTGGCGTAAACCTACGCCTGCTGCATAAGCGTTTTCAACCACGCTTTTTTGACGTTCTTTTGGCATATTCAGCACAGGCTCTTCGCCACAAATTCGTTGCAGAATTTCTGTGGCTTCGGTGTCGGTTAAGCGACGCTGACTGATTCGGGGTTGGGGGCTTTGTTTTTCGCTCACGTTCAACACCAGTTCGCACACATCTTCCCGGCTCATGCTGGCAAATGGTAATGTGTGGTCGCAAACGCAGTTGGCTTTTATAGATCCGTCATACTCATGCCAGCTGCTCCACTGGTATTGAGAGGGGTGTTCAACTATCCCCGCCTCTACGGGATTGCAGTGCACATATCTCAGCAAATTGATAAAGTAGCCTGCATCTGCCACAGGCTCGCTGCGGAAGCGGTCGTGAAAGAGCGGTCCCAGACGCTCGTTACGTTTGTTGTAGTAGCTCACGTATGCCACGCCTATGCGTTTCATCGTGTTTGACAGCGATTCTGTGCCTTTTGCTATGAGTAGGTGGATGTGGTTATCCATCAGGCAGTAGGCGTAGATGGAGCAATATGGTGGCATCGGAGCATCGTCTTTGTCCTTGGGATGTGTGACTTGACGGAGGATTTTCACAAACTTGCGACAGTCCTGCTCGTCGTCAAAAATTCTGCCACGATTGATGCCGCGCAGCATCACGTGGTACACGCCAGTAGGACTGATTTCTCGGCTTTTTCTTGACATATAGTTTTGGTCTTTAAATCTCAAGCAAATTTATCAATTAAAAAATAACATTCCAAACAAATCGTGTAATTTCTGACATAACAATTCCTAATTCCTAAAAAAAAGCAAACCAAAGGGACGGTTCTTTTGGTTTGTGGAAGGATGGGGGTGTTTTATATATTTAGCAAGTGGTAACCAAAAGAACCGTCCCTTTGGTTACGTTTTTACGTTTTTACTTGCGAGAAAAAGGTGTATTTTGAGAAAAAGGTGTATTTTTTGAGAAAAAGGTGTGTGTTTGGAGAAAAAGGTGTATTTTTGTAGGTTAATAACTGTACAAAACCGAGAAAATGGACTTTCGCACCACTATACACATTGCCGACAATATGGGCATTATGCATCATAGCGACCGCTTTATGATGCTTGGCTCGTGCTTTAGCGACAATATAGGCGGTAAATTGCGCCAAGCCATGATTGATGTGAATGTGAATCCTTTTGGCACGCTCTACAATCCGATGAGCATTGCCTCGAGTGTGAATCGCATCATCAACGCGGTGCCTGAGCGGGGTATCGACCTGTTTCAGGGTAGCGGTGTGTGGAACAGTTACAATTTCCACTCTCGCTACTCGCTTGCCGACAAGGAAGCCACGCTCACGCTGATGAATGAGCAGATTGCGAAGGCGCATGAGCATCTGAAGTCGTGCCACACGCTTGTGGTGACGCTGGGCACTGCCGTGGTGTATCGCCTGAAGGAGACGAGCCTGGTGGTGGCAAACTGCCATAAGGTGCCGCAGCACAATTTCACACGCCGCATGGCGAGCGTTGATGAAATCACCGAGGTGCTCTCCGCCATGGTGGAGCGGCTGCACGAGTTCAATCCGCAGTTGCGCATTCTGTTTACGGTTAGCCCTATCCGTCACATTGCCGACGGACTGGAGGTGAACTCGCTGAGCAAGGCCACGCTGCGAGTGGCTGTTGCCAATGTGAACCGTGTGTATCGCGACTTCACCGCTTATTTCCCTGCCTACGAGATAGTGATGGACGACTTGCGCGACTATCGCTTCTATGCCGCCGACATGGTACACCCCAGCGATGTGGCTATCGGCTACATTTGGCAGAGTTTTCAGGCGGCGTATTTCGACGATGCCTCCACGCAAGCCATCGCCCGATGCGAGCGTGTGATGAAGCGTCTCACTCATCGCCCCATGACGGCAAACCGTGAAATAGTGGAGCGATTCTATGCCGACACCAAAGCCGTGGTGACGAACTTGGTGAAGGAATATCCGTATATTGCAAATATTAAAGAAATCAACGATTTAATTTCTGAATGATGAAGTACTCAATCGTAGAGATAGCCGACATTCTGGGTGTTGACTACCACAGTATCAGCAACGAGGAAGCCACTGTGAGCCAACTGCTCACCGACTCTCGTTCGCTCAATAACCCCGAAGAAACCATATTCTTCGCAATTAAGACTGCCAACAACGACGGCCATAACTATATCGCACCCCTGTATCAGAAGGGCGTGAGAAACTTTGTGGTGAACCGCATCGACAATGTGATGCGTGAGATGCGCGACGCCAACTTCCTGGTGGTGCCCGACACGCTCGAAGCGCTCCAGACCTTGGCAACGAGCCATCGCCGCCGCTTCAACATTCCTGTGATTGGCATCACCGGCAGCCGTGGCAAAACCACTGTGAAGGAATGGCTCAACCAACTGCTGAGCGACGACTACAAGATTGTGCGCTCGCCACGCAGTTACAATTCGCAAATCGGCGTGCCACTCTCGCTGTGGGACATCGACACCAACACCACGCTCGCCATTATCGAAGCCGGCATTTCCACCACCGGCGAAATGGACAACCTGCAAGCCATGATTCGCCCCACCATTGGCGTAATCACCAACATCGGCAGCGAGCATAACGACGGCTTCGCCTCGATGGACGAGAAGGCGCAGGAGAAGGCAAAGATTCTGAACAGCTGCGAGAGCATCGTGTATTGCGCCGACGACCCATTGGTCACCGCCACCATTCGCCCACTGCTTGAGGTGGATGTGGCGCACGAATATGCGTGGTCCACTACCGACGCGTCACGCTCCGTGCTGGTGACTAATGTGGAAAAAGACACCAAAGAAAGCCGCATCACCTACAAATACGAAGGCGAGGCGCACACCATCACCGTGCCGTTTACCGCCGACCGCGATTTGGAGAATGTGGTCACTTGCCTTGTGGTGATGATAGTGCTGGGCGTGAAGCAAGATGTGATAGCGCAGCGCATGACCACCCTCACCCCTGTGGGCACTCGCATCAATGTGATAGAGGGCGTGAACAACTGCACCGTGATAGCCGACGGCTACACCAGCGACTACAATTCGCTCACCCCCGCGCTCGACTTCATGATTCGCCGCAGCAACCCTGCCCAGTCCAACACCGTGATTTTGAGCGACCTGATGCCAGAGGCATTCAGCGCCGACGAGTTGTATATCCGTGTGAGCGAGTTGCTCAAGAGCAAGCATATCAAGCACTTGATAGGCATTGGTCCCGACATGTGCCGCTACGGACGCTACTTCTCCAGCATCAACGCGCAGTTCTACGCAAGCGTGGCAGAATTTCTCGACAAGAAATCTACTGGCGACTTCGAAGACGAGACCATATTGGTGAAAGGCGCACCCGAATTTGAGTTTGAGCAAATTCTCAACCTGCTCGAAGCCAAGCAGCACCAAACCGTGGAAGAGGTTGACCTCAATGCCCTGGCGCACAACTTCAAATTCTTCCGCTCGTTCCTCAAACCCGAAACCAAGGCTGTGGGCATGGTGAAGGCAAGTGGCTACGGCGCAGGCAGTTACGAAATAGCCAAAACACTGCAAGATGCCGGTTGCGACTATCTGGCTGTGGCAGTGCAAGATGAGGGCGTGGACTTGCGCAAGGCAGGTATCACCATGCCGATTATCGTGCTCAACCCATCGGTGGTGAACTACAAGGCAATGTTTACACACCACCTTGAGCCTGAGGTTTACAGCATAGAAGAATGCAGCGAACTCATCAAAGAGGGCGCAAAATACGGTGCGCACGAATTTCCTGTGCACATCAAACTCGACACCGGTATGCACCGCCTCGGCTTCACCAAGGAGCAGATTCCAGCGCTTATCAAACTGCTCAAGAGCCAAAGCGTAATCAAACCAGCCTCTATGTTCTCGCACCTGTGCGTGGCCGATGAGCCAGCGCAAGATGCCTACACCATGCAGCAATTCGCATATTTTGAAGAATGTACGGCAATGATTCAAGCCGAATTCAGCCACTACATTCTCCGCCATATCCTCAACACCACAGGCATTGTCCGCTTCCCCGACAAGCAGTTCGACATGGTGCGCATAGGCATCGGACTGTATGGCATCAAAACGATGTTCGACCACTCGGAAGACGCCCTAAAGCCAGTGTCGTCGCTCCATTCGGTGGTTATCTCCATCAAGGAGTGGCCTGAAGGCACCACCATCGGCTACGGTCGCCACGGAGTGCTTCACCGCCCATCGCGCATCGCCACCGTCACCATCGGCTATGCCGACGGCTTCGACCGCCACTTCGGCAACGGCCACACCAACATGTGGGTGAACGGCACACTCTGCCCGACCGTGGGCAACGTGTGTATGGACGCTGTGATGGTCGATGTGACCGACGCACAATGCGAAGTGGGCGACATCGTGGAGATTTTTGGCGAGCACATTCCTGTGGAAGCCCTGAGCGAAGTGCGCGGCACCATTCCTTACGAAATTCTCACCAGCGTTTCGCCACGAGTGAAACGTGTGTATTATCGCGAATAATTTACTATTCTATATATCAAAAACATGAAAGTCAGAAACTTATTTTTCACAGTAGCCGCTTTGAGTGCCATTTGCACCCAAGCAGCCACTTTTGAATGTGGTGGACTCTACTACACCACCACCAGTGCCAACTCTGTGGCTGTGGCACGTGTGCCAGCCGAAAAAGCTACCAACAACCCCTACAAGGGCGTTTACATCATTCCAGAGCAGGTGTTCTACGATGGTGCCAACTATCAGGTGACCGCTATTGCCGACAGTGCCTTCTTCCAGTCGAAAGCCACCGAGGTGCAGGTGCCAAACACCGTCACCACCATCGGCGAGTGCGCTTTTGCCTATGCTACCGACCTTGCCAACATCACGCTGCCGCTGCATCTGAAAGATGTGTCGAAAATGCTGCTTGCTGGCACTAACGTGGTGAATGTGGCTGTGCCAGAGGGCGTGAAAACCATTGGTTGGGGCGCGTTCCAGTCTTGCCCAATGCTCCACACCATGCTTCTGCCATCTACCACCAAGAGAATCGACGCTTACGGCTACAACAACTGCCACAACCTTTTCGAAATCTACTGTGCCGCTCCCACCGCTCCCGAAGCCAGTGGATGGGCTATCTTTATCGGTCTCAGTGGCATTGACGTGATTGTGCCCGACGACGATGCCGTGGCAAAGTATGCCGCCAATGCTGTTTGGGGCGACGAAAGCACTTTCACACTCTATCCAAGCGAGGAGGTATCAATCAGTATGACTGGCGAAGTGGAAAAATACAACGACCACTATATGCGTTTTGCCTTGGGCAACAATTTGGCATACAAAATCTATAAGGGCGACGAACTGATTGCTCTCACTGCTGCCGACTTCTATTATGTGCCTATCACAGCCGAGGGAGCAGAATACTACATCGTGCCTACAAATATGATGAACGATGCCGAAGCCACCAAGGTGGTGATAGCACCGTCGGCAGTGAAGAATGTGACCGACGACCTCGATTTGCCTACGGTTTACGGTCGCGACGGTTCTATCTATATCCACGGCAATACCCATGGCGAGATGGTGACCGTGTTCGACATGTACGGTCGCCTTTGCTTCCGCCGTGCCACCAATGGCGATGAGGTGATCACACTCGACCGTGGCATCTATGTGGTGCTGGTGGGCAATCACCCAACCAAAGTGCGCTTATGATTACAGCCGACGACGAGAAATATATGCGAATGGCGCTTCGTGAGGCTGAAGCCGCTATGCAGGCCGACGAGGTGCCCATCGGCGCGGTGATTGTGTGCCGTGGGCGCGTCATAGCCCGTGGGCACAACCTTACCGAAACCCTCACCGATGTCACCGCCCATGCCGAAATGCAAGCCATCACATCGGCGGCATCGTTTCTCGGTGGTAAATACCTCACCGACTGCACGCTTTACGTGACCGTGGAGCCTTGCCTAATGTGCGCTGGCGCATTGGGGTGGAGCCAGATTTCTCGCATCGTGTATGGCTGTGCCGACCCCAAACGCGGCTACCACACATTTTGCCAAAAGCCCTTCCACAAAAAGACACTGGTGGAAGGCGGTGTGCTCACCGAAGAATGTGCAGCCCTGATGACCGATTTCTTCTCCAAAAAAAGATAGGGGAGAAATTAGAAGTTAGAAGTTAGAAATTAGATTTTTAGAAGTTAAGGAGTTAAGAAGTTGAAGAAGTTAAGACGATAGTTCCGATTTCTCCCCACGCCCCCTAAAAAACTTTACAATATGAAAAGAAAATTATTTGCGTATTTATTTGTGCTGTTTGCTGGAGCAATGACTTTGGCGTGCGCACAGCAGAACGTAGCCACCCAAGTGAAGGTGGTGAACGTGCAAACCGACACCGTGGAAGTGATGAGCCAGAAGATGAACCGTGGCATCAAGGCGGTGGTGGTGTTGCCAAATCAGCATTTCGACAATCCCACCGACAGTTTCCCCACTGTGTATGTGCTTCACGGCGCATGGGGCAGTTATCGCGACTGGCCCACAAAGAAAAATATGGAAGCCATTGCCACTAAATATGGCGTGGTGATTGTGTGTCCCGACGGTCAAGACAGTTGGTATTTCGATTCGCCTATCGACCCGAAATTCCAGTTTGAAACCTTCATCAGCAAAGAATTGGTGGAATATGTGGATTCGCACTATCGCACTTTCCGCTCTCCTAAGATGCGTGCTATCACCGGTTTGAGTATGGGCGGACATGGCGCGCTCTGGAACGCATTCCGTCACCCCGACGTGTTTGGCTCATGCGGCAGTATGAGCGGCGGTGTTGACATCACCAAATTCCCCAACAAGTGGAAAATCGACCAGCGCATCGGCAAATACGAAACCAACAAGCAGGCATGGGCAGAGCACGCCGTAATCAACCTTGTGCCCACGCTCAAAGCCGGACAGAACATCATCATCGACGATGGTTATTCCGACTTCTTCTACGAGGTGAACTGCAATTTACACAAAGCGCTGCTTGATGCAAAAATCCCCCACGATTTCACCATTCGCCCAGGCGCCCACACATGGGAATACTGGACCAATGCCATCGACTATCAGATGCTCTTCTTCGCAAAAGCCTTCGCCAAATAAACGGCATAAAGCACCACTATTGGCATTTTGCCATTCCGAAAACTTAAAAATAGGGATTTTCTTTATTGGAAATCTCTATTTTTTGTATATCTTTGCGAAAGAATTTATCATTTTGCCAAATTCTCAAAAACTGTTGTGCATGGAAAATAATCGCCCTAAAATTCTCATCATCTACACTGGTGGCACTATCGGCATGATAGAGAATCCGGTGACACGCACTTTGCTCCCATTCGATTTCTCGCATTTGATGGAAAATGTGCCTAAAGTGAAGTTGCTCGACTACGATATCGACAACATTCAGTTTAATCCGCCAATCGATAGCAGCAACATGAATCCTACGCACTGGCGAGATATTGCACAAGCCATTGAATGCAACTACGATAAGTATGATGGATTTGTGGTGCTTCATGGCACCGACACGATGGCGTTTACGGCTTCGGCACTGAGTTTTATGCTGGAGAATTTGAGTAAGCCTGTGATTATCACTGGCTCGCAACTTCCTATCGGCGAGGTGCGCACCGATGGCGAGGAAAACCTGATCACCGCCCTGCAAGTGGCTGCCGCTACCGATAAGGCTGGCAATGCTATGGTGCAGGAGGTGGCAATTCTATTTGAAAACTATCTGTGGCGTGGCAACCGAAGCACGAAGATGAGTGCCGACAACTTCAACGCGTTCCGAAGCAATAATTATCCTGAATTGGCAACGATAGGATTGGGAATCCAGTTCCATGAGGAGGCTCTGTATCGTCTGCCGTCGAAGCGTCCGCTGAAGGTGCGCTATGAGATGGACCCGAATGTGATGTTTATTGAACTTAACCCAGGCATGACTCCCGAAACGCTTGAATACCTGCTTCGCACACCAAAAATCAAGGGCATAGTGCTGAAAACCTACGGTGCTGGCAACAGCCCAAGCGAGCCATGGTTCACACAACTCATCAGCGATGCCAATCAGCGTGGTATCGTCATTCTCAATGTCACTCAATGTGTGAATGGTGGCGTGAAGCCGCTTTACGAAACGGGCAACTGTCTGAGCAAGGCTGGTGCTGTGAGCGGTTACGACATCACCAGCGAGGCGGCTATTACTAAACTGATGTATCTGTTCGGCCTCGGTTTGCCACCCGAAACGGTGAAAACTTATCTCCAGAGCGCCATTTGCGGCGAAGTGACTATTTCATAGCCACGCTGCTGCTCATTCGGTGCATATCGTAGCGGTAGCGCAGGTAGTAGAATATGCCGGCAAGGGTGAGACCAATCGGAAAGCCGAGCCAAATGCCGTGAATGCCCAAGCCTGCTTTGAAGCCGAGGCAGTAGGAGCAGGGAATTGCCACCAGATAGTAACTGATAAAGGCGCAATACATGATGGGCTTCACGTCCTGTATGCCTCTGAGCACGCAGGAATAGCATAGTTGCAAACCATCGCCAAACTGGTATGCGAAGAGCAGGAAGAACAGCGACACCGCAATCGAAGCCACCTCAGTCGAATCGGTGAAAATGCCGGCGGCAGGGAATCGGAATATGTAGAGCAACGCGGAAAGCGTGGCAGATATGGTCAGCATCATCAAGAAACCCTTCTTGGTGTATTTTCGCACGCCATCAAAGTCCTTTTTGCCGTAGGAGTTGCTCACGAGAATGGAAACGGCAAACGAAAGTCCCTGAAGCAGCAAGAAGAATAGCAGCGATATGGTGGTCACCACTTGGTGGGCGGCAAGTTCCACCACGCCCAGCCAACCAATCATAATGGCTGAGAATGAGAAAGTAGAGGCTTCAAGTCCGTTCTGTATAGCCACTGGGTAGCCGAGGCTGAAAATGTGCTTCATTCTGCCTTTCGACAAATGCGATGCCTTAAATGCAGCCACATGCTGGCTGAATTTCTTTCCTTTAAACACATAGAGCGCAAACATGCCGAGCATCAAGGTTCGTGCCAGCAGCGTGCTGAGGCCTGCGCCGTTCAGCCCCAATTCGGGGAAACCGAGTTTGCCGTAAATCAGCACCCAGTTGCCGAATATGTTGACCACATTGCCGATAATCAAAAACACCATCGACACCACTGGTTGGCGCATACCGTCGGTAAACTGCTTGAGCACATTGAAGCCCAACTGGAAAAACGACGAAATGCCGATGATGATAAAATAAGGGCGTATAAGAGGCAGAAGTTCAGGTGCTTGACCGAAACTGTCGAGAAAGCAATAGATGACCGACAGTACCACAAGGCTCACAAGCCCGATGGCACCGTTCACCAAAATGCCGTTCTTCATGGTGGAGCCAATGCTTTTCACATCGTTCACACCATTAAAAGCACCAATCATAGGAGTCAAACCAGTGGAGAATCCTAACCCCATCAAAATAACCAGGTTCAGCACATTATTCACAAACGACGCAGCCGCCAGTTCATCAACATTGTGCCACCCAATCATAATGTTGTCGGCAAAGGCAACGATAATCACGCAAGCCTGCCCCAACATAATAGGAACCCCAATCTTCAATATCTCTTTAATCTGCTTCATATTTACCAGTCAAGCGAAATGACTGCAAAGGTACGCAACAAACTCTACAAATCCCCAAAAATCCCCCAACATTTTCACCCCATCCGTTAAAAACGAGGTAAAAATCAAACATTTAGCGCAAAATCATTCGTTATTTTCATAAAAATCGTTTATTTTTGCAGTTATAAATATCATTATTGTGATATTATATGCTGTAAAATAATGCTAAATAGTAATAGACTGATAGATATACAAGAATATGGTTGACCTTTACGAATATACAACCCCAGAACTTGTGCGCAGGTTGGGCGAACGGTTTAAGGATTACCGAATGCGGTGCAACCTTACCCAAAAAGAGGTTGCGGAGCGTTCGGGCATAGGCTTGACCACCATTCATAAATTTGAGAATGGTTCTGCTGGCAATATCTCATTATCCACTTTCATTCTTTTGCTGAAAGTGGTGGGGCAAATCAATGCGCTTGACGATGTGTTGCCTGAATTGCCAGAATCGCCATATCTGATGCGCAAAAACGAGAAAAAAGCACAAAGAATCCGTCACTCAAAAAAGTAATGAACTATGGTGAAAACATTGATAGTGATGCTATGGGGCGAGGAAATAGGCCGCTTAGCATGGGACGAAAAACGCAGATTGTCGTATTTCACCTATAATCCAGCGTTTTTGAAGAAGGGAATTGATGTTTCCCCTCTCGTTGCGCCAGTAGATGGCGTAAGGGCTTTGATTCCAGTTTGGGGTGAAGATGCCAAGATATATCAGAAGTTGCCAGCATTTGTTGCCGACTCGCTCCCTGACGCTTGGGGCAATCAACTTTTTGAGTTGTGGCGACAACAAAACCACATTTCCAATGCCGACATCACTCCATTAGACAAACTCTCGTTCATCGGCAAGCGAGGAATGGGGGCGTTGGAGTTTTTGCCTGAAGTTGCCCAGTCGGGAGGCAAGACGGAGAAAATTGATATAAAATCTTTGTCGGATTTGGCAGAGCGCATATTTGTAGAGCGAGAGAATGCTCGCATCATGCCGGAAGAGTCTATCACTATGCAATCGTTGCTCACTGTGGGAACTTCCGCTGGCGGTAGGCAGCCCAAAGCCATTGTGGCTATCAATAAAGTCACAGGCGAGGTGCGAAGTGGGCAAATTGGAGGTTTGAGGGATTACGAGTATTACATTTTGAAGTTTGGTAATTCGCGATATAGTTCTGCTGAACTGGAAATGACATACTATGAGATGGCGATAAATGCAGGAATCACTATGATGCCGTCGAGGCTTTATGAGGTGGAAGGTAATAAAAATTTCATCACTCAGCGCTTTGACCGTGATGGTGAAAGAAAACTTCACACGCAGACGCTTGCTGCAATCAGTCCTGGTACCAACAGTTATGAGGGACTGTTGGAGGTGTGTCGCAAATTGCATCTTCCCGAAATCGACAGCCAAGAGGTGTATCGCCGCATGGTATTCAATATCCTTTCCAACAACACCGACGACCATATAAAGAACTTCTCTTTCGTGATGAACGAGAGGGGCGAGTGGCGAATTTCTCCAGCCTACGACCTTACCTACGTCTTGGATGCAGGTGGTTATCTGCCCGACATCGACCATTGTATGTATATTCGTGCCAAACTTCGTGACATCACGCTCGACGATGCCTTGCAGTTTGCCAAAGACAATGGCATTCGTCGGCCAAATGCAATCATTCAAGCAGTGGCGCGTTCGCTGAAAGATTTTGGAGTCATGGCTCAGAAAAATGGTGTGCAGGAGCGTTGGCTACACGCTGTGGAATCGACTATCAATCGCCATCTTGCTTCATGGGGATTTGCTGAAAAGGAAGGTGGAAAAGTTGAGTTTGAAATTGGAGGAAAAAGGTATTCAGCCGTCAGTGTAGAGCAAACCTACAAAGGCAACTTCCATTTATATGCCACCACCGACGGCAAAGAACGCAAATTCGTGATTGGCAAAAACAGGCCAGAATACTTCCTGATACAATCTGTTGGTCCTGCAAATCTCACAACCGAAATGCTTCGCCAAATGGTGGAAAAATATTTGTAGCCTTTTTATGGGAATTGGGGAGGATTTTGTATTTTTGTGGGGAAGTAATATAATTTTTTGAAATGATGACGAAAGATGATTTGGCAGAATGGTGGTCGGGTTTGGCCATCTCTGAAAAGGAGAGGATTGCCTCTAAGATTGCGTCGAAAAGGGCAGGGAAGGCGAAGAAGGTGACTTATCCCGAATGTACGGTGGTGTGGAACTCGCTCGACCAGGGGCTGCAGGAGAAGGTGTATGCGCATTGCACCGACGACCATGGCTTGCTACTTGCCGAATACAAGGCAGGCGACACCTACAGTTTCTAAAAAGCCCTCTACACACTGCGCCACAATACGGTGCGCTCCACGAATTGACTCTAAACAGTTCGTGTGGGTGGGTGTGTGATTTTAAAATTGGTGATTTCATTCGTGTGGTGGGCTTCGTTAGTTCTGAAAAAATATTCGTAACTTTGTGGAATATTTACGACGAAAGAAATTAATGGATAAGAAAAAGATAAACGTTGCCATCGATGGAACTTCTTCGAGTGGCAAAAGCACAATGGCAAAAGCACTTGCCAAAAGCGTGGGTTACACTTATATCGACACTGGTGCCATGTATCGCAGCGTGGCTTTGTTTTGCTTGCGTCACGGTTTGATTACCGATGGCAAGGTGGATGTGGAGCGACTGCTTTCCATGTTGCCCGACATCAACATCAGTTTCAAGATTGAGGACGGCAAGCAAATCACCTATCTCAACGGTGAGAATGTGGAGAATGAGATTCGTGGTCTGGAGGTGTCGAACAATGTGAGCCTTGTGGCTGCCATTGCTGAAGTGCGCCACGCCATGGTGCGCCTCCAGCAGGAGATGGGCAAGAATAAGGGCGTGGTGATGGACGGACGCGACATTGGCACTGTGGTGCTTCCCGATGCCGAAATCAAACTCTATGTGACCACCAGTCCTGAAATTCGTGCCAAACGCCGCTTCGACGAAATGCGCGCCAAGGGCGACACCAGCGTTACGCTCGACGACATCATCGCCAACGTGAAAATGCGCGACCATCTCGACACCACACGCAAGGAAAGTCCGCTTCGCAAAGCCGACGATGCTGTGGATGTGGACAGCGGCAAATTCGCTACGGCTGAAGAACAAATAGCATGGGCGGTTGACTATTTCCACCAATTCATGCAAGGAAAATAATTTTTTAGAAGTTAAGGAGTTAAAGAAGTTAAAGAAGTTAAGACGATACTATTGTCGTTTGGCGAAATCTTCTTAGCCTATTTGACTTTTTTAATCTGTGAGATCCGTGAGATCTGTGTGAGGAGAAATAATATGGCTATTATCGAAATTGACCAGTATTCGGGATTTTGCTTTGGCGTGACGCGCGCTATCAATATGGCAGAAGAGCAGTTGGCAGACACAGGTCACCTCTACTGCCTGGGCGACATTGTGCACAATAGCAACGAGGTGGAGCGCCTCAAGCAAGAGGGGTTGGAGACCATCACCCATGAGCAACTGAAGGAACTCCACGATGTGAATGTGCTGCTTCGTGCGCATGGCGAACCGCCCGAAACCTACGAAATAGCCCGACGCAACAATATAAAAATCATTGATGCCACTTGCCCTGTGGTGCTCAAACTTCAGCAACGCATCAAGCACACCTACAACGACGAGCCCAACGAACCGCAAATTGTGATTTACGGTAAGCGTGGTCACGCCGAGGTGAACGGACTGGTGGGGCAGACTTCGGGCAAGGCACTCGTGATTGAGAGTGTCAACGAAATCGATAAGATAGACTTTAGCCGCAACGTGTATCTCTACAGCCAAACCACCAAAAGTGTGCAGGAACTGAAGAAGATTATCGAGGCGGTGAAGCATCGAATGACTGGCGGGGCAGAACTGAAGAGCTACGACACCATTTGCCGCTCGGTGGCTAACCGCATACCGCAAATCCGTGAGTTTGCTACTCGTCACGACCTTATCCTTTTCGTGTGCGGCAGCAAAAGCAGCAACGGCAAGATTCTTTTCGGAGAATGTCTTGATGCCAACCCCAACTCGCATTTGGTGAGCAACGAATCGGAAATCAATCCCCAATGGCTTGTCGGTAAGAAGTCGATAGGTATTTGCGGTGCCACTTCCACCCCTATGTGGCTTATGAACAGTGTGAAATCGGCAATAGAGCGAATAGTATGTAAAGAAGAATAAAGATTATGACCAAGCGCACCTATATCATTATCATTGCTTTGCTTGTGGCTCTCGACGTCGCTACGGGCTTCTGGTATATTGTGAACCATATCAATACCGACGGCAAAAGCGACTTGTTTGACCGTAGAAGCGAGTTGATTGCCGCTGCCGACACCATTGCCGACACCTTCGTGCCCGACAAGTTTGAAGTTAGCGAAAACAATGCTTACTTTGTGTCGAAGGAACCAGCCAACGACGACGACGCACAGACCTACTACGCCAGTATCAAGCGCATTAAAAGCAAACTCCCAACTGAAATCAACGGAAATAAGAATATAGATGCCATTTTTGCCGCCATCGCCGACAAGGCATTCCCACAAAGCCACTCCAATTATCAAAGCGGCATTCACGCGTTTTTGAAAACACCGGTGTTCAATGCCAACGGCGTGGATTATAAGGCACTCGACACGGAGCCAACTATCACGCAAAAATATGGCAATGTGCAGGGCGTGAAAATATATCCTACATTCTCAAGTCGAGGCTATTTGGTGATGGCTATCAGCCTTACATCGTATGACAGCGGAAAAAAGCGTGAGAAAATCTATTATGTGAACTACAACCGCCGCGGACAGTCGGTGCTCTCGTTCAACTCCATTTTCGCCTCAAACTCCGAAGACGCCTTGCTCACGCTTGTGAATAATAAGATTGAGTCGCTTGCCGACGATGAAGGTATGCCACTTCACAAGGCCACACGCCTTTCTGCCAACGTGTATGCACGCAAACGCGGTATCTTCTTCGTGTATCAGGCTGGTGAAATAGCCGATGAGAGCGAAGGCATGATCGAGATTTTCCTCTCCTTCAAAGCCCTCCAAAAGCACCTCACTTCCTCATTCCAAGCCCTCGTGAGCGAAAACGGCGACTACCAAGAATACAAGCCCATCACCTTCAAGCAAGGCTAAATCCAGTTCAGAGGATAAATACTGGGGGCACAGAAACAAAAACATAAAAAACATCCTTTTGGCGATGCCAGTGCTTCGCACCTGTCGTTGGCGCTGTGGCATGTCTGATTTCAAGCTGGGGCTTGAATCAGTCACACCACACCCCTAACGCCGCCCTCTTGCGAGGTCGGTGGCATCGACAAAAGGACAAAAACCGCTCGCCTTCGGCGAAAAACCAATCTTCAAAAATCAGATTATCCGAAAGCGCAAACATAAAGATACCCGAATTTCATCATAACGTAGGGACATGCCTTTGGCATGTTTCGCTGCAAACAAGCAATGTGTCAGCACATTGGGAACATACCAAAGGCATACCCCAACGCTGTGGCGTTATCATTTTAGATGATTTTGCTGTATGCTTTGGATTCAAATTATAGAGAATGTTTTGCCAGAGCCGTTTGGACCTGCTACTACACACAAAACTGGCTTACGGTTGCATTCCATGAGATTGCTGTCTGTATTCTTTGATTTGACGCTTAGCTTCTTCAAAACGCCTGTCAAGCTCAGCTTTTGCCTTTGCTGTGGTTTTGCGTGCAGTTTCTTGCACTCCAAGCATGATGGCTTCGAGCATTTCGTCAGTAGGCTCTTCCATTGAGTTTAACCTGTATGATTTAAGTTCTTCTGCCGACATAACGGATTATTTTTTGTGATTTGACTATCGCAAATATACAGAATAAATATCGTAATCCACAAAACTATGAGAAAAATAATGTGAAATAGGGATTATTTTTCTCATGTTTTGCGTTTGCGATATGCTCGTTTGTTTCCCTAATCTTCGCGGATAATGTGATAGAGGGGGGGTTAGAGGACGAACCAGGTGCTGGTGTCGTAGCGGGGGAGGGCGTAGAGCTGCACGTCGCAGTTGGCTTGGTCGGGAGCGTAACTGGCATCGCCCACTGTTGCGCCTTTTGCTTCGAGTGCGGAGCGTGTTTCGTGTAGGGCAATCTCTGGGGTGTTGTTGTCGTTGCTCAGGTGGTTGAGGAACACGAATTTCAATTCCGGATTCCACATATCAGCCACAAATCGTGCCGTCACCTTATTGTCGAGGTGTCCTTTATCACCTTCCACGCGCGCCTTCAGATATGCAGGGTAGGAGCCTGCGGCGAGCATGGCGCGGTCGTAGTTGCTCTCAATCATTAAATATTGCGCTTGACGCATGTAGAAGTCGGCGCGTGAGGTGATTTCCCCTTGGTCGGGCGAAATCACAAACTTGCGTCCGCCGCCCTCAATCATAAAGCCGCTACAGTCCTCACTGTCGTGCGACTGCTTGAAAGCCGTAATCTTCATTCCTGCCAAAGTGAAAGGGATTTCGTGATAAATGGCTTTGTGATATTCCTTGATGCGGTTAGAGATGCTGTGCTTGCGGAGCATACCGTTCAGGCAGCGGTTAGTGCACCAAACGCAAATTCTCGGATTCTTATACTTGCGCAAAATCTTGTACACATAGCGCACATGGTCGGCATGGTCGTGTGTGAGGACAATGCCTTTAATTTTCCCCATTTTTATGCCATTGCGCTCAAGTTCCTTGAACACATGGTCGGGTTCCACACCGCAGTCCACCAATATGCCCTCGTGCTCGTTGCCGATGTAGGCGCAGTTGCCACTTGAGCCGCTGCCAAAACTGGCAAAGTGCATACGCCACTCCTCGTCGCCGCTCGCAGTGGTGGGCTTTTCGGCAGGCTTGGCTTGCTGCACAGGCTCAAACTCATCGTCGTCGAAGAATATTGACCCTTGCTGTGGAAGTTTAGTCGTTTTATAGTCGTTCTTGTTGTTCATTTCGTGTAGTGCTCTGTGTGTGTTAGCGTGCCGAATTATTTGTAGAGAAGGAAGATGGTGGGCACCTTGTTCAGGTCGATAGGGTGTTTTCCCCAATCCTTCACCCCTCTGGTGATAATTTGTTCACGTTCGCCTGTAATGTCGGTGGCGATACACAATTTCAAGTTAGCGGGTAGCGATTTCACCATTTCCGCCAGCAGCGAATTGTTGCGATAGGGAGTTTCGATGAAAATCTGAGTTTGATTCTCCTTCACGATGCGCTGCTCCATTTCTTTCAGTTTGCGTGCTCTTGCTCCAGCCTCGATAGGCAGATAGCCAATGAACGCAAAACTCTGTCCATTGAATCCGCTGCCCATCAGCCCCATCAATATGCTCGACGGGCCCACCAGCGGACGTACCTTCAGCCCTTTGCGCTGTGCGATAGCCACCACATCGGCGCCGGGGTCGGCAATGGCAGGGCAACCAGCCTCGCTAATCACGCCCATCGGCTCTCCTTTTTGCAGCGCGTCGAGGTAGGTGCTCACTTGTCGCGGGTCGGTATGGCGGTTGAGCTCGTAGAAAGTGAGACTGTCGATGTCGATTTCCCTGTCGCATTTTTTCAGGAAGCGACGTGCCGAGCGCACATTCTCCACAATAAAGTGCTTGATGTGGCTCACGAGGGCGATATTGGCTTGTGGAAGCACGCAGCTTAGCTCTCCATCGCTCAGTTGCACAGGAATAAGATATAATGCAGTCTCAATCATGATGTGTGATAATAATTATAAAATGCAAAGTTACAAAATTCCATTCACATACCACACCTAAATAATGTCAAAAACGAGCACGCCGAACCCCCTGCTGCCAAAGGGAGGCTGCAGGGGGGATTGAAGCAGGAAGCCGTGGGTGGCTTATTCTGATTTCACGAAGTCGATGATGGCGATGCATGCCACAGCCGTAGTGCCGCAAATCATGCCGGCGAGTGTGAGCAGGTCGCGCACGGTGATCACGCTCGTGTCGCGCGAGTGCAGGTACCACAGCCAGCACCCAATCACGCCACCTATCACCACGGCGTAGATAGCCACTTTCAGCCATTTGCTGGAGCGTGGCTTTTCGGGCAGACGGTTGAGCACTCGCGGAGTGAACCACTCGTTTTCGTCGGCTTGGTAGCCGTCTTTCTTTAGCAATTCTGCCAATTTTATGTCGTCGTCGGTTCGTTTCATTGTTTTGCTGATGTTTTTATTGCTGATATTTGATTACTTCACACATTTTCGTCTTGGCACGGTGGATTGCAGATTTTATGGTGCCTTCCGACAGTTGTGTGATTGTGGCGATTTTCTTCAGCGGAAGGTCGTCGATGTAGAAAAGTGTAATCACCGTTCGCTCTACCGGGTTGAGCACTCGCATAGCGGCCTTCACGTCCATTTTCGCTTCGGTGCTGATGCTCGCTTGTGCCGAGGCATCTTGCATGGATTCGGGAATTTGGTCGATATGTTCTTCGTGTCGGCGGCGTTTCTCGCTGTAGAATTCGTTGTAGGCAATGCGGTAGAGCCAAGTGCCAAAGCCCGACAGCCCCTTAAAGGCACGAATGCCAGTGTAGGCCTTGATAAAGGTTTCCTGTGCCAAGTCGTCGGTGAGGTTCTCGTCGCCCATGGTGAGGTTGAGCAGAAATCTGCGCAACTGGGGCTGGTATGCCTCTACGAGTTTGCCAAATGCGCCACGGTTGTCGCCGAAAGCACATTGTGAAACCAGTTTTATTTCTTCGAGTTTGCTAAGCATTGTGTAGCTCTATAGTTTGCTTACAGTAGGGTGGGGGAATATTACCTGATGATTATTTATTGTCGGTGGAAGGAGTGAACACTGGGGGTTGCTCGGTGGCAGGCTTTTGCTCGGCTTGTTGCTGCTGTGGCGCTTGAGGCTGAGGTCGTGTCTGTTGTGGAGCGTAAGGAGGCTGTGGTTGCTGCTGTTGCATTTGCCATCGCCAGTAGTCTTGGTCTTGCTTTTGCTCCTTGTAGATGACGAAGCCCTTGCCCAAGCCCAGAAGCACTATAATAAACGACAGGAATACCATAGGCGATGCTCCAGCCGAATCGAAGAACATGGCCATCATAAATCCCACACACACCAGCACAAAACTTTTCTTATACGCCATGTAATTCACGCGGTAAGGCATATTGGGCTGCATAGGCGCGTTCATGCCTTGCTGGTAGGGTGGCTGCTGTGGTTGTGGTTGCGCTTGTGCTTGTGGCTGAGGCTGTTGAGGCTGTGGCAGTGGTTGCTGTTGTGGAGCATAGTTTCGCCAAGCGTCGGGGCGTTGTGGTGCCTGCTTGTAAGTGGAAGTTCCGCCCAGTGATGGAGGCAGAGGATAATTGTTCTCGATAGCCTTCTCTATCACTCTATATTTTGCGCGACGGTGAAGCAGATAGAACAAAAGGCTCAAAAACACCACAACCATGATACAAAAGCACATAGAAATCGAAATTTGTTTTACTGTAGAACTCCACATGCTCGCCTCTTTAAGCCTTGCGTCGTTATCTAAAGCCATGTAGTTGTAGGTTTCGTCGTCGTCGGCAGTTTCAGCCTTTTCACTCCAAAGCGTGTCATTGATAGCCTTACTGATAGTTTTTTTCACCTCACCGTCAGTTACCCTAACGGTGTCGCCATTCATCACAATGGTGGTGGTATCGCCGGAGCGATTGATGTTAGCCTTTCTGGCTTGCGATGGCAGTGCCGCTGCGAGCGTCAGCACCAGAATTAATAGAATTTTTTTCATATTGAGCGAATTTTAATTGTTCGTGTAAAAATATTCGTTTTTAGCCGCCTTTCGGCGGGCGTTCATGTATTAGACGACAAAGATACCCCAAAAGGTTGCATCAAAGATGAAAAAAGTTCATTTTTTTTGAGTCAACGAGTCAACAGGTCAACGAGTCAATAAGTTTTTTGAGTCAACGAGCCAACAGGTCAACAGCTCCACGAGTTTTTGGGTCAATAAGAAGGCTGAAGGCTATACTATCGTCTTAACTTCTTTAACTTCTTAACTCCTTAACTTCTTAACTTCGAAAAAATCTATCCACTAATTTCTAACTTCTAAATTTTGCATTATCTTTGTAGTGAAATTACAATACTACTATTAAAACCTTTTAATACAGAATTATGACAAGAAGACTACTCGCTTTAGCCTTTACGGCTTTTGTGGCTCTGACGCTGTGGGCGCAAGAGGCACAAAAACGCGAAATGCGAACGGTATGGATTGCCACAGTCAGCAACATCGACTGGCCACAAACTCGTGGCACTGGCACCGCCACCATCAACAAACAGAAAAAGCAACTCACCGACTTGCTCGACGGTTTTGTAAAAGCCAACATGAACTCGGTGTGCCTGCAAGTGCGCCCTATGGCTGATGCACTCTATAAATCGAGTTACGAGCCATGGTCGAGTTATCTTACAGGCACTCGTGGTCAAGACCCGGGTTGGGACCCTCTGGCGTTTGCCGTTGAGGAGTGTCACAAGCGTGGTTTGGAAATCAATGCGTGGGTGAATCCCTATCGCTTCAGCAATAGCAGCGGCAACGACTGCAACACCGCCATCGACCAAAATTTGAAAAATTCGGGCATACTCATGCAGGTGGGCAACCGCATCGTGTTCAACCCTGCGCTGAAAGCCTCGCGCGACCACTTGCTGAAGGTGTGCAAGGAAATGATCCAGAACTACGACATCGACGGCATCATCTTCGATGACTATTTCTACCCAGGCGGCGGCACTCCAGAAGATAGCTCCGCCCCCGACTATCAGCTCTACACCCAAAGCAATTCGGGTATGAGCATCGGCGACTGGCGACGCGCCAACGTGAACCAGATGGTGAAAGACATGTGGGACATGGTGCAAGCCACCAAGCCTTATGTGAAATTCTCGATCGGTCCTGCTGGTGTGGCTGGTCAGCGTTCCACATCTGCCACCAAGCATGGCGTGGTGCCTGTGGATGAATACTGCCGCGCCAGCGACTGGCAGTACACCACCATCTACAGCGACCCTTTGGCGTGGCTCGAAGAGGGCACCATCGACTATATCTCGCCACAGCTCTATTGGAAAACCAACCACACTACCAATCCATTTGGCCCGCTCACCAACTGGTGGAGCTACATTGCCGAGCATTTCGGCCGTCACCACTATGCGAGCCATAACATTTATTTTATGGAAAAGACCAATACGAAAGCCGATTGGGACGAGATTTTGCAACAAATTCGTTATAGCCGCCAATATAACCGCCAAAACGCCCCTGGCGTGAATTTCTATTCGGCGAAATATATCGACGGCCCCACTTGCAAGGGACTTGCCGACTATCTGAGCCAAACGCTCTTCACACACAAGGCGCTGGAGCCTGCCATGCCTTGGCACAGCAAGACCAACTACGACGCACCTGCTAACCTCGCCTACAGTGGTGGCACCCTCTCGTGGACGGGCGTGAACAAGAAGCTCGTGCGCTATTCGGTGTATGCCGTGCCACTGAACGTGACGCTCGACGAGGCGCAGAGCCAAGCGTTCGACGGCATCAAGAGCGATTATCTGGTGGGCGTGACCTACACCCCAAGTTTCAAGCTCGATGCCTCGCTCCAGTCGGGCTACTGGTATGCCGTGTGTGTGGTCGATGGCTGGAACAATGAGTTTGCCCCATCGTTCTACAACCTCGCCACCGAATATGCCGACAAGGTGACGCTCGTTTCGCCAATCGCTGGCGCAGCAGCCACTTGGAATCAGCAGTTTGCTTGGACGGCTGCCGATGGTGCCACCTACGAGCTTCAGATTTCCGACGATGCCTCCTTCGGTAACGTGCTCATTCAGCGAAAGCAAATCACCTCCAACACCACCACCATCGACCTCGGCGACCTTGCTTCGGGTCAAACCTACTACTGGCGTGTGGCTACACTCCAGCCCAACCGCATAGTGATGTGGAGCGATGCTGCCACCTTCAAGACTCCTGTCCGCACACCTGCCGAGGCGGTTACGCTCGTCAGCCCAGCCAATGGTGCTTCGTTTGACGCCGACTTCGTGTTTAAGTTCACCCCAGTCACCGCCCACAGTTTCAAACTGCAAGTGTCGAAAACCGCCGACTTCGCCCAAGTGGCTTACGAAACCACCGATTTTGCCAGCGCAGGCAATCAGCTTTCGGCAAATTGTGAAGTGTCGGTGCTCGGCAAGGGCACGTTCTACTGGCGAGTGGTGAGCTCACGCAAATACTATTCCGACAAGGCTTCGGAAGTGCGCCGCTTCACCGTCACCAAGGTGCCAATTGGCGAACTTGAGCCGGGTTATGTGATGAAGCAAGACATCGACGCCAACGCTTACGATGCCGTGAATGGCTACCGACTCACCAACAAGTGGGTGCGTTCGGTGAAGAGCGAATATGGCAATATCACCTTTGAGAACAAGGGTCAGCTCAACCGTGGCTTCGCGGTGGTGGGCGACACCATCTATGTGTCGGGCCGTGAGAGCGCATCGACCACAGCTCCTGCCTACCTCTATCTCTATAGTGCCGACACAGGCGAACGCATCAAGCGTATGCCGCTGGGCTACGAAGCCACCGTGCCTTACTATCCTTGCAACGATGTGCAGACCGACCATGCCGGCAACCTCGTGATCAGCAACCTCACCCTGAATGTGGGCACCACCCCATTGGTGCTGCTGAGTGTGGACAAGACCACTGGCGCGCTCACCAAGGTGGCATCGGTCACCTTTAGCGGACTTGAAGAGTCGCGTATCGACCACTGTGCTGTGGCTGGCGATGTGAAGAGCGGCGATTTCTGCGTGTTTGCGTGTCCTCGCTATAGCACCAAGTTGCTCCGCTGGCAGTTCCGTGGCGGCAAACTCGCGTCGCAGCAAAGTGTGACCATGAAGGGCTATGCGCCATCTTATGCCACCACTTCTGGCATCGCGCCCCAGCTCTATGCGCAAGACGAGAATATCGTGTATATCAACGGTAGCGGCATCTATTTCACTCGCTACAACTTCGCCACAGGAGCAATCGACGGCGCATTCTCCACAGGTTCGCCAATGGCACCCGAAGGCACCAATGGCAACGGCGGCACGGCGTTCACCCTCGGTGGCGCGCACTATATGCTCTATCCAAGCGGCGATTTCAATTCATCGTTCAACTTCAACCTCGTGCAGAACTCCACCGACACTTCGTTTGACGGTCATCAGCTGATGTGGTGCTTCCCGAAACGTGGATTGGGCAATGTGAACAGCGACACATGGAGTGCTCAATGCACCGCGGTGCCTGTTTCTGCTACTGATGCAATGCTTTACCTCTATGTGCCGGGTAATGGCATGGCTGCCTACCAGCTCAGCAAGAATGTGAAGTTTGGCGATGTGAACGGTGACGGCATCGTTGACGTAAGCGATGTGACTGCCCTCATCAACATGATTCTCGGCACCACTCCCGCCGACCTCGAAGTGGCAGACATCAACGCCGACGGCATCCTCGACGTGACCGACGTCACCGCCCTCATCAACGCAATACTGTAACACCGAGGCTCACACAGATCCCACGGGTTTCTTAGGGCTCACACAGATCCCACAGATCTCACTGATTTTGCACGCCTGATGTTAAATCTCACAGATGCTCCACACACCTTTTTCGGGGGTTGCTTTGGTGGTCTGTTAGGGTCTGCTTGGGTCTGTAATGGGTCTGAAAAAATCACACCGATTTAATCCATTAAATCCTATTTTCACCTATTTTTATTTTTATAGGTGTTAATGGATTTAAATGGATTAAATCGGTGTTTTTTCACCATCACTCACACATCCGTGAGATTTGACACTATCCAACGCAAAATCAGTGGGATCAGTGTGAGCCCTAAGAAGCCTGTGAGATTTAACATCAGGCGTGCAAATCCTGTGGGATCTGTGAGATCTGTGTGAGGCCAGCCGTTATAAATTGGGAGCTGGGGTGTATTCGAAGTTGGTGAGTTCGCCGCGGAGGTATTGGTCGTAGGCACTCATGTCGATGAGGCCATGGCCGGAGAGGTTGAACAAGATGGTGCGGCTCACGCCCTCCTCCTTGCACTTCAGCGCCTCGGTGATGGTGGCGGCGATGGCGTGCGACGATTCAGGGGCAGGAATGATGCCCTCGCTTTGGGCAAACATAGTGGCAGCCTTAAACGTGTCGAGTTGCTGAATATCCACTGCACTCATCAGTCCATCTTGCATCAACTGGCTCACCACCGACCCAGCACCGTGATAGCGCAGACCGCCAGCGTGGATATGCGCAGGGGCAAACTTATGGCCCAGCGTGTACATCGGAATCAGCGGCGTGTAGCCAGCCTCGTCGCCGAAGTCGTATTGGAATTTGCCACGAGTGAGTTTTGGGCAAGATGCCGGTTCGGCGGCAATGAAGCGAGTGTTCCGCTCACCGCTCAGGTTGTGGCGCATAAATGGGAACGAAATGCCCGAAAAATTGCTGCCACCGCCAAAGCACCCAATCACCACATCGGGATATTCGCCAGCCATTTCCATCTGCTTCTCCGCCTCCAAGCCAATCACGGTTTGGTGGAGTCCCACATGGTTGAGCACCGATCCAAGCACATACTTGCAGTTGGGCGTGGTGCGCGCCAGTTCCACAGCCTCCGAAATGGCGGTGCCGAGCGAACCTTGATAGTTGGGATTGTTGGTAATAATGTCCTTACCGGCGCGAGTTGACATACTTGGCGATGCTATCACCTCTGCGCCGTAGGTCTGCATGATAGAGCGGCGATAGGGCTTTTGGTGATACGACACCTTCACCATATACACAGCCAGTGCCAAGCCGAAGTGCTTCGCCGCCAGCGACAGCGCCGCGCCCCATTGTCCTGCGCCAGTTTCGGTGGTGATATTCGTCACACCCTCCTGCTTGCAGTAGTAGGCTTGTGCTATTGCCGAGTTGAGCTTATGCGACCCCACCGGGCTTACGCTCTCGTTCTTAAAATAGATATGTGCAGGCGTGTCAAGAAGTTTCTCCAGTCCGCGTGCTCTCACCAGAGGGGTAGGGCGCCAAATCTTATACATTTCGCGCACCTCCTCCGGAATTTCAATCCATTGGTCGGTGGTGTTGAATTCCTGGTCGGAGCAAGCCTTATTGAACAGAGGGTAGAGGTCCTCCGCCTTCATGGGTTGCTTATTGGCAGGGTTAAGCATAGGGCGAGGCTTATTTTTCATATCAGCCATCACGTTGTACCATGCAGTGGGAATATCTTTTTCCTGAAGGAGAAATTTCTTAGAAGTGTCCATAGTTGTAAATTTTAAAAATGAATATAAATGTAATTACAATGCAAATATATACACAAAATCTGAATTACGCAAGAAAAAATATAAATTTTTTGAAATTAGATGTTAGAAATTAGAAATTAGATTTTTCGATTCTTCGAGATTTTCGAGATTTTCGAGATTTCAAGATTTCGTAGCCTTGTTGACTTTTTTGTTGAATTTGTTGAATCTGTGTGAGCTTTTTTCTGATTTCTCGAAATTTTGTGTAACTTTGTGGAAAATGGGGTGGCTGTGCTCTGATGAAAAACTATTTTTTATGAATAGAGAGTTGCCAAATTCCCTTTTGCGACTAATCAAAAAACTAATAATTTTAAAACATTTTATGAATATGAAAAAGCAATTACTATTTCTGCTTTTCGCCCTGCTGGCACTGTGTGCCTCGGCAGCACCAAACGATGTGTTTTCGGTAGGCGACATCACCTATTCGGTGACATTGGATTCCTATAGCGGAAAACCTGGTATCGTGGCGGTGAAAAGTCTTAGCGCGCAAGGAAAAGCAAAGACTTCGCTCAAACTCGACATTCCTGGAGTGGTGTCGTATAACGGCT